>ERZ773180.243-NODE-243-length-36342-cov-9.592140_pt1 | contig 36342 bp, 43 predicted proteins | sample MGYA00511080_ERZ773180 | MGnify/ENA primary metagenome ERZ773180 (study PRJEB29015, sample SAMEA2738175) | human oral metagenome | biome: human oral; feature: human-associated habitat; material: saliva | place: China | collected 2178 ... | reverse complement strand
AAATTTTTCCTGTTTTCATTTATTTATAGATTTATTAATGCTCTGTTCGAACATATACCACCCCCAGAACAATGCGTAACTTTATAAATCTTCAATAAAATAAATATAGAGCCTTAATTATCAACAAGTTAGACGTATTTTATAACTTCGATCCAAAAAAACGACGGGTAAAAACCCTTAACATTTATGTAACATTTATAGTACAGACAGGCTTTAATAACTCTAGGCTTTGAAACATAAATGTAACATAGGACCAGAGCAGGCTTCAATAATGGGTGTTTTCGAGGGTGTTTTACCCTCTTTTTTTTGCTCTTTTCGTAAAATAAATATTCGTAATTTCTTCTATATACATATTATTTGGTATATTTGCAGTATAAAAACATTCCAAATATGACAAAGGTAATACATGTACATTTGATAGTAGGATTAGATGGCGTAAAGCGTAAAGATTGGTACTTTGGAAGCATTAGCGCAGTGTTTGAAGTATTTACGCCTCAACAGATAGGTTTTACTAAGAATTATTTGCTCCACGCAGGCTTATCTGGAGGAGGCACAGTAGTTAGCAAACGTGCTATAATTCAGCAAAATAGGCTTATTACGTGCAAGAGAAAAGGAAGTAACACAGAGTGAATAAAAGAGGCTTAAAACGCAATTAAAAGCGTATTTAAACGATATTCGAATAAAGGTGGCATTTTGCTGCCTTTTTTTGGTGGTTTTTTGGCTAAAAATGTAGTTAGGGGGACAGTTAGGGGGACAGTTTAGGGGGACAAAATAAAAAGTTTAGGGGGACAAAACTCTGCAAAATACCCCCTAATAGGGGGAGGGGGTAAATACCACTTTCAAAGATAATCTAAGCAAATACATACATATAGGGGGGGGCATAATACCCCCTTTTTATGCACTTTTGAAAAGTTTTCTATACTTGATTATCAATAATTTACAGGTATTTTGGGGTGTTCTAAAGGGTGTATTTTGTGGGGGCAAGGCATCTTTCAAAGAACAAAGCAAACGCTTCGTTATCCCATAGAACTTACATTTATATATCCTTTAATAAGCGCAAGGGCGTTAATTCTACCAAATTCTATATCTTTAGATGCATGCTCTGGGTTTTCTGATGCTAATGTAATGAATGGCTCTCCTTTCTCAGATTTTCTGATATATTTTACAACAACATAGTAATCTCCATCAATCTCATAGGATATAAGATACATTTCTCCGTAAAATAAGTCCTGAAGATTTAAAGGCATTTCTTTATACATGATGATATCACCAGGTTTTAGCTTTGGCATCATGGAATCACCCATAATTTTTATAGCTCCATCGCACTTTGGCATATCAGGTATCCTAATTGTATCTATCAAAAAATCGTTAGAAGATGGTCCTAGAATTTCTTTAATTCCTGCAGATGCCTTAAAATTGAATAAAGGAATATCCTGGACGTCTTCTTTTTTTTCAATATACTTAGGTTTGTGTGACTTCACAACCTCTAAGTTTGATAAATTGTTATTCTCTGGAGTTTCTTTGAGCATACTTCCTCTTCCTGTAAGAAGCCATTCGGCTGACAGATCAGGATATATAGTCAATATTTTAACTATCATGTCTCCTCCAAGTTGACTTTTGAGATTTTTTCCTTTGAAATTACTATCACTAATACCTGTAGCATCAAAGAAATCTACTTTTTTGATGCCTTTATATTCAAGAAAGGTAAAAATTTTCTCCTTTATGGTTAACTTTTCCTCCATTTTATTTGCGTGGTTAAAATTTTAACTATATCTTTGCAACGTGGTTATAAAATACCACGCCCCCAAAAATACAAAAAATATTAGATATACACATTAATATAAATAATAAAAAAATACAACGATGAAGAAATACATTTTAACATCTGAAAGCGAGAAAGAACGCTTAATGAAGATTTACAAAGTTTGTGAGAACACTTTAAGACGTGCATTAATGTTTGATGGAAAGCGTGGCTTTTCTGATGCTGCAAAAGCAATTAGACAAGATGCAATGCTACACGGAGGCATTTTGATGTGTGACGAGTGCAAAGCTATAGAGACATTTCACTTTAGCGATGGAACGATGATACAAGTTCTTCCTGGTGACAGAATTCTAACAGTGAAGAATAGAAAAGCAGAATTAAGAAAAGGTACAACGCTCTTAAAGACATTTGAGAGTGATTTGATTTCTGAAATAGAAAAGCTTCATGCCGAGATTCTTCCATGTTTGCCAAACTACAATAACGTAACTGTTTTATAAAATGATAGAATATTACAACGATAAACTTTGCATAGCGTCAAATGAGCTCGTTGAGCGAGGTCTTATTTCCTATGACAACTATAAAAAGATGGTTGCACGAAAAAAGTTTGTAGTTGTACGCCAAGGAAAAGGATTAGGAAACTACGCTTTAGTCGCTGTTGATAGTCTTCCATCTGATATGAAAGAAGCCGTTAGAGAATGGTATCCAAATATCGAGATTACACGCCTTGTAAAATGGATAAAAGATAACTACATCTACGATAGAAACGCTTACAATTTCTATTCAAACGAAGAGTTATGCGGTGCAAAGCTTTCACAAAAGCACATCTTAGAATATACGAATAATGCAAGCGTAATTCAATGTGCGATATCACTTTATAATAATGCAAAAGCGCAGCACCAAGTGATGGGTGAAAGATACGACTGGGAGATGATGACACAATGCCTTGATTTGATAAAAAAGGAATTTAATCACACGCTGCCTTCAAGTGTTATTCGCTTTAGAAAGAAAGTGAATGAATTTAAGAAGCAAGGCTATAAATGTTTAATAAGTGGCAAATTTGGTAATCAAAACACCAGACGTGTCGACTATAAAACAGAGCAATTGATTCTTGGTTTAGCTATACAGGGCAATCAGCCATTTGCAAAGCAAGTCTATGACATGTATATTTCTTTCGTTTGTGGCGAAATTGAAGCTTTCGATCCAACGACAGGTGAAATGTTTAACCCAGATGAATTTGTCGACAAAAAAGGTGAACCTAAAAAATTGAGCGAAGCAACCATAAACTTCTACATGAATAAACCTAATAATAAGGTTTTGATTGAGCATAAATTGAAGAGCTGGACCAGCTTTATGCATGAAAATGCGCCACACGTGCACCGTCATGCTCCAGAGTTCTCACTTTCAAAGGTGAGTTTCGACGATAGGGATTTACCACGTAAGCTAAAAGACACAAAACTTAGACCAAAAGCATATTATGCTTACGATGTCGCAAGTCAATGTGTAGTTGGATTTGCTTACAATCGCTATAAAACAACTGATATCGTAATAGAATGCTTTAGAAGTATGTTTAGACTACTTGATAGACACGGTTGGGGTACTCCTGCGCAAGTCGAGGTTGAAAATCACTTGATGACGCAATGGAAAGATAACTTCTTAAAAGCTGATGTGATGTTCCCATTTGTCCGTTTTTGCGCACCTCAAAACTCGCAAGAGAAGTATGCAGAACCAATGAACGGTGGAAAAAAGAAAGCAGTTGAACACCGCAACCACTTAGGCATTGGACGCTTTTATGGAAAAGGCAAATGGCGTACAGAAAGCAAGAAGATAAGCGATGCAAGTAATGACTCATACGAGGATAAAGAATATTACACTTGGGAGCAACTAATATTAGAGGATGCCTGCGACGTAATGGAATGGAATAATTCTTTACATCCAAACCAAAAGAAGTACAAAGGCATGACACGCTGGCAAGTTTTTGAGGCGAATATCAATCCGACGCTTCAACCAATTAATAAAGCAGTTTTAGCAAGATATATTGGTGAGAAGGTGGAAACAAGCATCAGAAGAAACAGCTATTGCAGGGTTGATCATCAAGACTGGTGGTTAAGTGATACAAGTGTTCTTGAAAAACTTGCGCCAAACAACATGAAGGTGGACGCTTATTACATTCCAGATGAAGAAGGTAAATACAATGAAGTGTTCATTTATCAAAATGATATGTTGGTTGATAAACTAGAAAATTTAGGAACATTCAACACAGCTGATGCAGAACAAACAGAAGAGGATAAAGCTATATTCTTGAAACAGCAAAAGAAGATTGCTTCTTTTAATAACTATCTAAAGAATAACGCTATTAGTCATGTAGGAGTATTGAAAGAAAGAGATAGCTATGTCGAAGAAGTAGAAGACCTCGAAGTAAAAACACCAATCTCCAATAATGATGAAGACTACAATAATTACTTAAGCAGCTCTTGGGTACAAGACTATGCAAAAAAAGGATTAGAAGACCATTAAACAACGTTCAAATAACATTTAAACTCTATTTAAAATGATTACAAATGACATAAAAACACGAATTATCGAAGCTATTAAAGCTAATCGTGAAAATTATCCAAGTGACGCAAAGCACGCAGCAGCACTAGGTATTAATACTGCAGTGTATAGCGCAGTGAAAAACGGACAAACCGATAAAGTTCTGAGTGATGCAAGTTGGATTGCCATTGCAAGAAGATTAGATGTTGAGTTGCGCTCAAAGATTGAGTGGAAAGCCGCTAAAACACCTACATATCTTTATATAATGGCACAACTAGAGTTCTCACAAAATTCTTGTACAAGTGGAATACTTTGCGACATTCCAAATATTGGAAAGACTTTTACAGCTCGCCTATACGCATCAAGTCACAAGAATGCAGTATATATCGATTGTTCGCAAGTAAAAACAAAGCTAAAACTAATTAGAAAGATAGCTAAAGAGTTTGGTGTAAATAGCAATGGACGATATAGCGACGTGTACGATGATCTTGTCTTCTATCTTCGCAGTATTGATCAACCTCTGATTATTTTAGATGAAGCAGGAGATTTGCAGTACGAAGCCTTCCTAGAACTTAAAGCTTTGTGGAACGCAACTGAACGCTGTTGCGCTTGGTATATGATGGGTGCAGACGGCTTAAAAGAAAAGATTAACCGCTCTATTGAATGCAAGAAAGTAGGTTATACTGAAATGCTTTCACGTTATGGTGATAGATATTCAAAAGTAACACCAGACGATGGAAAAGAAAGAGAGAAGTTTTTGCGAGAGCAAGCACACATTGTAGCAAAGCTAAACGCACCAGAGGGTACAGATGTAAAAGCAATAGTGTTGAAGACACAAGGAGGATTAAGACGTGTTTATACTGAAATAGAAAAATTAAGAACAATTTAAAAGTAAGTGAGATGAAAACATTTGAAATGGAAATGGAGAATTCTTTAAAGGGTATTTACGCAGAAGTAAAGCATACGAACAAAATGTTAGAGACAAGATTTGATAGTGATATTTCTTTTACGTCTCAGGAAAAGTTTGCAGAGCAAAGAAATTCAATGAAAAAGAAATCTACACACACGTTGATTAATTACGAGCAACGCAAGTATGAAGTTATGCAAGATATTTTTACAAACACCATTGTAAGAATGGTAGTAAAAACCGATGAGGTTGCAGACAAGTTTATAGAGAGGGCTTTGGAGTTCAGCGAAAAGGCTGCAGATAAGTTCATTGAACGATTAAAAGCTGGAGGTGAAAGAAGATGACAAAGCAAATAAGAGCGTACAATCCTCGTGAAGTTTCACAGAAGAAATATGAAGTTATCAAATGGAATGGACAATGGCGAGAATCATTTGGACGTCCAGTCATGAATGAAACTTGGTTTATCTCTGGAGCATCTGCGCAAGGTAAAAGTTCTTTTGTAATGCAATTAGCAAAAAAGCTTTGTGAATATGGAAAGACACTCTATGTAAGTGCAGAAGAAGGTATAAGGCAGTCGTTTCAACGAAGACTTGAGATGTTTGAGATGAACTCTGTTGGACGAAAATTAAGCATCATAGAAGACCCTGATATAAATCTATTGAAAGAAAGATTATCTAAGCCTAAAAGTCCTCGATTCATTATTATAGATAGCTTTCAGATGGCAAACTGGACCTACCAAGACGCTATGGAACTAATAGAAAAATTCAATAAGAAAAGCTTTATTTTCATTTCGCAAGAATATAAAAGCCGTCCGATGGGTGCAGATGCCGTTCGATTGAGATATGCTGCAGGCGTGAAAATTAGAGTGTCTGGCTTTATGGCACTTTGCTCTGGTCGTGAAAAGGAAACAGCAGGCGGTGGCGGATTTGTGGTATGGGACGAAGGAGCAATTCGATATGGAAATAAAATTGCAGTTGAAAAGAAAAACGAGATAGACAATGAAGAATGAAGAACAATCAAAGCCTTTGCTATGTAGATTTAAAGCAACTATAAGCGTTAGGACAAATGGTAAAACTTTTAAAGAAAGTACAACCATAGGAGTAGTTAATGAAAATGGTGATAAACAACTACACAAAGAAGTGATAGAAAACTTTAGGAGTATTTGTAAAGAAAAGCTGAGAACCAGCAAAGAATTAAGGAAGAGTTTGAATATCCAAGAAAATTCCAAAGTTCGTATATATATATCAGTAAAAACTTTAGAGTGTGATGGAATATTCTAAATTTAAAAGGAAACAACAACGATGAGTAAAGTAAGTGAAATAATTAATTTAACAACGCCTAGTTATCCTGGCAATTCCAATCCAATAAGCACTGCAGGTGTTGTACGACTGAACCAAGATTGTAAGACAGTTGCAAAAGAACAAGTGATAAGTAAAAATCACTTCTGCAATAAATGCCAGGGCAATGGGTATTTTTGGTCTCACAATTCGTATAATGAACCAGTGAAAGAGCCTTGTCCAATGTGTGGAGGAGCTGGTGTCTTAGATGCAGTTGTGACAATAGAATGGAAACAACAAATAAATAATAAGTAAAGATGAAGAATATTTTAACGAACATCGCAAGCTGGTTTAGAACTACTTGCGAAAATGAGAAAAAGACAAGAAGAATTGAACTTGAGAATAGAGTTTGCAACGATGCAAAAGTAGCAATCCAAATAACAGAATACAATGGTACTTTATACGTTTGCCACAACGACTTGCCTTTGATTCCTGTTGAGAGCTTAAAAAATGGCGTGAATGACACTTTAACTGTTGCACGCCAGGTGTATGTAAATTATAAATTATCGCAATATGAAAGGTAAATTTTATTTTGAAACAAGGTGTGGAAAGAAGCACCCAAAGTGGATAAAGCTACTTGAGCAATATTTTCGCTTTATCACTTCTAAAAGCAATGAAAGCTTTACCTGGATTACTCTTTGCGCTGAAATGAACGAGGAACTTCTTGCAATAAAAAAGCGAACAGTTCTGAATGAAAAAACCAATCTCACTGCAGAGATTTGCGAAGATAAGGATGAGTACTCCATCGAGATTAAAAGAAATCAAGTGACAATGGCTGTAATTAGATTTAGAGAGAACTAGAGAGAATGAAAAAGATAAATAATTACAAGTATTTCTACTTTCTTCTTCGCTACATCTACACAGATAAAGAGGAACAAGAAGAATATAAAAGAGCTCTTATCTCACGCATTACCGATGGAAGAACAACCAGCTTAAGAGAGATTGACGATAGAGAGTATTTCACTCTGATAAATCAACTTGAGGACATTGTAGGGATAAAAGATAAGATTAGGAAAGAGCGAAGTGCAACATTAAAGCTCTTGCAAAAGGAGTTTAACGTTGACACGACTAACTGGAATAAAGTCGATGCCATTTGTCTTTCTAAAAGAATTGCAGGAAAACCCTTCAGGTTCTTAAATATAATGGAGCATGGTGCGGTGAGACAAAAGTTATACAGCATTCTTTCAAAGGGTGGTTTTAAGGCTCGAAAGAAAGACATCTTACAAGAACTTCAAATTGTGATCATCAGAGAGAACGCAAATAAGAAGAACAATATTAATAATCAAAACAAGTATAATTAAATGGAAAATAAATCAATGTTAGCAGGTTTAACTGCAGAGGAAAAGAAGCAACTACTAAAAGAGTTGCAGAATGAAGAGAAGCAAGAACGTGTAGGAAAGCGCAACGCTTACGAAGCTTTAAGAAAAGAACTACTTCTACAGGTTGAATCTAAGCTATTGGCTGTAGCAACAGATGTTGCATTGTTTAAAGACTGGTTAAATAAAGAATGTGAGTCCTTTAAGGAAGTGATGAGCGAATATGGACAACTTCGCAAAAGCGAGCAGCGCAACTTTACACTTGTAAATGGTTCTTTCAAGTTGGAAGTCTCTTCGAATAGTGTAAAAGGTTTTGATGAGCGTGCAAATATCGCCGCAGAAAGACTTGTGAAATACCTTGAGGAGTATGCAAAGAAAACCGACAAAGGCACTGCAGATCCAATGTATCAACTTGCTATGACTCTTTTAGAGCGTAACAAAGCAGGTGATTTAGATTACAAATCAATATCAAAGCTATACGCACTGGAAGATAAGTTCGATAGCGAATATGCAGAGATAATGACATTGTTTAAGGAGAGTAATGTGGTTCAAAAGACAGCACTTAACTACTATTTCTTTCAGTTGAATGATAAGGGTGTCTGGACCAAAATTGAACCATCATTCTGTAGGTTATAGGTCTTAAAAGGTAAGGATAAATAAAGGTGGGTATTACGTGGGTAATACCCATTTTTTATTGTTGTAGATAAAACTATACGTATTTGTTTGGTTTTATGATTGGATTTTGTATATTTGCACCTATGGCAAAAGGTCGAGACAAAGAGCTCATTGAACTTCGAGACAAGAAGTTATTTGAGCGTTATTACTACTGGAGCGAAGTCCAACGCCTTCGATTCGACGACACCATCCGCAAACTAGCCTTTGATGAATTCTTTTTAAGCGAAGCAACTACGCTAAGAATTATTAAACGCATGCTTACGGAGGGTGCAACTGTTGATGGAAAGACTATAAAAAATAGCCGTTATCAAGGCTTTAGATATTCACGTCGAACGAAACCGAAGACTTCTGAACTCTCCTTTTTTGCTGAATAGCTTCTGAAATTCTACATGTGTATGTGGATTCATAAAGCTTTATCCCATGATTTATCGTTGTATATCTACTTGATGTGCGTATGAGTGCGCCATCGTTATTTGGACGAAAGCCTTGCAGTGTATTATGCAAGGCTTTTCTTAATCCCTCACGCTGCATAATTCTGTCAATTGTTTTTGAATCTCTGTGAGTATCATCGTAACAATCAATGATGAGTTTAACTACAACTGTGCACTCTCCTTCTTGCTTTAATTCAGACAGATTGCTCCATTGACAACTTGATGCGTCAATAAGAACTGCAGGATATGTAAGTGGGTACATGTCTTTATTTTCATCATCGATTGCGTCTAATTGTCCGTAATCTTCATCTACCAGTGATAGTTGAGGAATGTTCTTGTTTATTTCCTCAATGATGTTAATAATTAGTTCTTCCATATGCTTTTTCTTTTAATTCGTTTAACTTCTTTTCTATCATCTCTCTTAACTGCTGGTTGAGTTCGTAACTCTCACCTATAAATTTTCGCTGTGGTATCTTTAGTGTCTTCTTTTTCGTGAGTGCAAGGCTCATCCACATCTTTGCTTCTGGTGGCATTGTTTCAAAACTCATCTTTGCTTTTTTGTCTTTCTCTTTGCCTTTCTTTTGCCCTGCGATTGAATAAGCCTTTGCCCAGAAGAACTTCTTCATTTTGGGTGTAACTGTTATCGTTGCGCCATTATTATGATAGTTTGCGTATGGTTGTGGATTGCTTATGATAACAGTGCCTGGCAAAACTTGCGAAGAGATACTTCGCATAAGCGTATCAGTTCCAGAAGTCAAAGGCTTATAACGACTTCCATATCTTTGTCGGACGGTTGTTGCCCAACTTTGATTGCCATTGTTGGTAAAACCACCCTTTCTAAAGTTGTTTTTAAAGTGGTTTGTTGCGATAATGGCAGCCTTGCGAGGTAGTTCGTTTTGAGCTGCTTTTGCTATCTCTTCTGGGCATTTTGATATGATAAAAGCAATTTCTTTGGGTGATATTGACATTTTTATTGCATTTTATTTGGATTGTATTTAATTAAGTTGTATCTTTGTGGCGTGAGGGGAGCGTTTAATCCCTGTTGGGACACGTCCCTCATTCTGGCCAGGTTTTTTAACCTGGCTTTTTATGTAATATTATCTTACTATTATCAATACAATAGACTTCTTTAAAAGTTTTATATTGAGAAGTCCCTTTCAATCCTTTGTATTTTTTATATCCTTCATTAAAATTATCTATATTAAAATTATCAAAAGGGAAAAATAATACTGCTATTTCAGCTTCAGATTTAGACGCACAATGTTTTAATGCATTCCGAATATTATTAGGAAGGGCTGTTTCTGCTCCAGCAATTTCAAATTGAAGATCATTCCATGTACCTTCTGTATTTTTTATTTTATACGTTGAGTGATCTTCTTTTTCTAGTATTACTTTGTGTCCATTGTTAAACCCAATTCTTTGCACCGTATTTTCATACCAACCTTTATCTTTATCTAAATTATGCTCCCTATTTGTCGCTTTTAACCCTCCATTGTGCACATTAAACTCAACATCAAAATATTTATCATTTGATTTTAGGCTTTCATAATCTTGTCGTCTTTGTTTTATAAGATCTGACTCCTCCTTTGATAATTGCTCATTTATATACTCACACTTATAGCAATCCTTTTCATGGTTATTAAACCATGTCTTCACTTTATTTTTAAACCCTCTATTCTTGTAAAAACTACATTGATTGCAGTTCTTTGGAAAATAAGGATGGGTATCGTTAAATATTTTGCCATCCTTTCCAGGATTGTTTTCAAGTCCTCTCTGTGCAGGTTCAATTGGTAAATCTTCTATCACATCATCTGGTGATGCTGGGTCGTCTGTAGATTCAAGAGAGCATTTGCAGTTCCATCTGTCGCCTGGATGATGCTTATTCCAAAATGGATGCTCGACAGGAAGTGTTAATTTCTTCTCCCAGTAGCCACGATGCACGGCTTCTGCATCTGGTGATGTAGTGGGCATCCATCGCAAGTTAGGCATTATGTCCTTGTTCTCGATAAATGAACGCCAATCTGCTGCGTTATGGGCTCGAAGAACCGCAGTGTTATATTCTGTTTTTAACCATGAACCGACATGGTGAGAAGATATAGAAGATATATCTTTCATCCACTTATCAAATGGCTTTAATTTGCCGTTATCGTCTTGCAATTTTGAAGCCATGCTTTTACTCATTGCGTGTGTTTTAAAGGCTGCAAAGACTTCATTTGCATGCTTTACTGCATTCAAAAAATCTCTATTGTGATCAATTGAAAATTCCCCTTTTGATAAGCCTTTTGCCGTTGCGTCGTTCATTATTTTAGTAAGCTCCTGCCACATAGTAGGTTCTATGGAGTTCTCTACGTCAAAACCTCCATATATGGCATTCACAAACTCGTCGAGTACATCTAAATCGAACTTAACCCCACTATCTATGTTATCAAAGTGGGTGTGGCAAGAACACTTTTTTCCATAGTAGAGTTCGTCAACTAGAAGTCTGTAATGTTGGCTTTTGCCCCTTTTGTTGGGGCTATTCCAAAAAAACTATTTAAACGCTGTTTAAATGAAGTTTTATTGTCGTTTGAATTCTCTTTTTCTTCCTCCTCTTTACTAGAATTAAGTGCAGCTTTTAACGCTTCTTTTTCTGCATTCTTTTGTTCTTTCAGTGCGTTGTAATCCTTTGGTTTTTCGATTCCAAAAGTGTCATATAGGTAATCGTCATCAATAGGTAACCCCATATTACTGCACTTCTGAACGATGTCGATTTGCTGAGCTACATCTATTTTGTCTTTTTTCGCATAGACGAACTCGCCACCATCTGTGTTGAAACCAAGAGCATTGAAAAGGTCTTTCATTTGATAGTTGAGAATGTCTAAAATAAACCCTCTATCATCTGCGTTCATTTCGTCCTCTTCTTCCTTGTGTACGGTACCTAAAGCCTGTGTTCCAGAACTGCCTACATCTGTTGTAAGTGTATTTCCTAAAATACGAATAGATATTTTGCCATCCCAGTACTCTGCAAAGGTTCTGTAGAGTTCGCTTGAACCTGATTTGTTACCTGCTTCAATTAGCGTTAAATCGCTGTCTTTGGGATGAATATATACAGCGTTTGAGCCTTGACGTCTTGCATCTTGTATTAATCTTCTTCTTGCTTCTTCATCACCTGCATCATATGTATATTCACGAATGGGCATACCAAAGATATTGCAGAATCTAGCCCAGTCACCCATATTTCCTTTTTTATAAAGCACTGCAGGTAGGATTTCTGCAAAGATGCCTAAACCTCTTTCACTACCAATAAAGAGCATGTTCTGGAAGTTTTCGATTGGAAGCCCGTCCATATCTCCCTGGAAGCGAAGTAATTTTCTCTTGATTGGGTCGTAATGCTTTCTATTGATGCTTTCAAAGTGGATGTTCTGGTCCTCTCCTACATATAATTGAAGTAACGTGAATCCCCAGAACTCCGATAATATAAGTTCTTTTCTTAACTCTTTGAACCATGGTGAGTGTAGCTGTTTGTTAATTGTGTCGTCTGGCTTTCCATTGCGCTGAAACTCAATGGGTATCTGTGTAACACCACGTAAGCGTTTTGCCATGACACCTGAAAGATGCAAGTCGAACGCTGCGCTTTCGTACATGTCATACAACCTTACACGATTTGAGTAATCAATGCTTTTAGCAGCATTAACCGAATTCATGTAAGTTTCAAGGTTAAAATGAAATAGTTCAGGCATTTGTAGCACAACGTCTGGTTGTCTTAAGCCTGGTTGTGAAATATATCCACCTTGTACAATTTTATTCTTAGTTTTTTTCATAACGATTAATCAAATACTGGTCTAACTTCTTCGCTTTTAATTTGCCAATTCGAGTTGTCTGAAAGTTCATCAGGAGGTAGCAAAGGTGCTCCTTCAATAGTGATGTCTCCTTTCATCACACCCTTAAGCCATTCTATTGCTCTTTCGTATCTATCTTCTCTGATTTTAGACATCTTGTAAGGGTTGTGTTGGCAAAAGATGTGGTAAATTGTAATGTCTAGCGCAAACATCAAGATGAGAGGATGTCTCTCTGCGCCTGTCTGTGAAAAGATAGCCTGGCAATCATATTTTTTATTGAGGTAGCTTTTCATTTCAGAGATAGCTCTATCCTCACAAATCTCTATTATTTGTGGATCATAATCCGATGTGCCTTGTCTTAAAAGGCTATCAAGTATTTCACGATGAATCGAAGCATCGTAATCTTCAAGTGATATAAAGTTTTGCATAACTTAAAATGTATAAGGGTTATTCTCGTTCAATTCATTGTAGCCAATTGTGTAAACTGGTTCGAGTTCATTTGTTTTGGTGTCTGTCATTGTAACACCACCTTCTACAGCGTCGCATCCATCGGCAGGATAAGGCATTGAAAGTTCGAAGAGCTTAAACTGATTGATAAGCTCTTGCATGTGTGGATTGTCTTTTTCTTCTTCGTTGAAGATGATGTTTCCTAGTCTATCTAAAGGCTCTAAGTTTGCCTCTATACGAGTTGCTTTGTCTGTCTTTTTTCGTGTATCTTCACGAATAAATAACTGCGTTTTGCGCTTTGCACATTCATCACGAAGTAGCGGTTTAAAAACCTGTTGATAAAAAGGGTCTTGTAGCTTATTATTTTCGATATACCAATAAACGTTGGTCTTCTTTGCGACATACTTGTCGAGTTCAAAATACCAACCTATAAAGTTGGCGTTTGTTTCGTGGGCTAAAAAGCCTTTTATGACGTAATACACGCCTTTTAGTTTACCAATGAGCCACAAGGCTTTGGTAGAACTGCCTTTCTTTTTTGAGTCTGAATAGGCAGGGTCTCCATAGCCAATAAGGAATTGAAACTTTTTTAATGATGGAACTTTGCCATATGTAAGATTCTTGAAAATCTTTCCTTCTGATACAGGATTATTGAAATACTCGCCCTGTTGTGCTTTAGTGCTAATCTTTGATAGCGTTCTATCTATCTGCTCTTCTGTATTCTTTGCAAGCCATGTGCTTTTGCCATTCTTATCACGGATATTAACGACATCCCAACTATTTGCAAGTTTGCCAGCACGTGTAATACAGCAGTCTTTTGCAATGATATTACCACACCATATAACCAGTGTAGGTTCAGAGATAGAGCGTGTAGGATACAAAGCCTTTTCCATCCAATCCCACTTTTTATTGAGCGTTACAGGATTTCTGCAATCTTCGTCTGTGTCGTAGTCGTCCATGTAAATAACATCAGGACGAATAGCCTCATTGCGCATACCACGAGGAGCAGAACCTGCACCAATGGCAATAAACTTAGCACCACAAGTGCAAGTGAATTCTCTATCTGTCCATTGACCCAATACAGGTTGCTTTCCGTAAAACTGCTGTATGCGAGGGTTATTTTCGAAGTTGATTCTGTAAGGAGTGAGCAAACGCACTGCTGCATCAATTGTAGCACTTGCAAGTGCTACGAACTTCTTGCGCTTTGTGAGTGTAAGGTACATCAAAACGAACATTACAACGGTTGACTTCGCTAGCTCTCTAGACCATGAGAGAACCTCATACCATTCATCATTAGCAATAAGGCGTTTAATTGCTTTGATGTGAAAAGGCGCAAACTCGTACTTTGCATAGCTTGGAAAGAAGTACTTAATCCACTCCACAGGGTCTTTCTCCAATCTCTCACGCATTTTATCAATGTCATAGCGAGATAGAGATTCGTCTATGTCTATATTTTTTGCAAGTCCTTTGTTGTATTTTTCCCAAATCGCAAGGGCTTGCTTGTCAGTCCATTTTACCATATTTATTTTTTGTTATTTGCCTGGTCTTTAATGAAAGCATCAAACAAGTTGTTGAACTCTTTTGCTTTATCAATGTCGATAGGTCTTAACCACGAAAGAAAGCGCATCGCAACAGACACGCAGTCAGGCACACCGATATCAGATTCTAATTTTTTGATAGCACCTGCAATCTTCGCAAGTGCATCCGCTTCTTGTGTCGTTGCAAATCGTTCACCTGGTGGACGTGAGCTAATATTGTTGTTGATTTCTACAATTTGATAACTCCATTGCGAAATGATTTGCTCTGGTGTGATTGTCTTTGAAGCCTTTATCTCCTGCCACTTTCCTTTTTCTGCCCATCTTGCAATCGTTTGTCTTGTTGTTCCAACTTTCTCTGCTATTTCTTCCTGGGTGTAATTACCATCAAGATATAGCGATTGCGCAATACTTTTTTTATTTAAGCTGTTGTCTTTTGCCATTGTAATTCTTTTAATAATGTGTAGTGCAAAGTTCATATATTTTTTACTGAAATAAAAACGCTTTATTTATTGTATGTATTTGATTTGCAATGATATACAAACGTAACGCAACCATGTAAAAGCCGTTTTTTTTATCGAAAAGTGCTCTTTATATTTGCAAAAAATTACAAACGAAAATGACAAATAGCAGCATTTTTAACACCATCCCAGGAGATGGAGAAGTCGCAATCCTTTTATATGGAAATGTCGGTGCAAAACAGCAAGTAGATTCAGAGAGAGTTGTATCAGAACTACTTGCTTTAGAGAAGATGTACAACAAGATTGATGTACGCATAAACAGCACTGGTGGCGATGTCTTTTCAGGCATGGCGATTTTCAATGCACTTCGTAACAGCAAGGCTAATATAACAATGTATATAGATGGCGTTGCTGCAAGTATTGCAGGCATCATTGCTTTGTGTGGAAAGCCTCTGTACATGTCGCCTTACGCTAAATTGATGCTTCACGCTGTTAGTGCTGGTGCTTATGGTAAGGCATCAGAACTCAGAGAAACTGCAACCCTAGTTGAAAGTTTGCAGAATGATCTTGCGTCAATGATTGCAGGTCGTTTGGGACAAAATAAAGAGGAAATTGTCGCTAAATATTTCGATGAAAAGGACCACTGGATTAGCGCACAAGAGGCTTTAGAAATGAAGCTAATAGATGGAATTTACGATATGAAAGGTGAAGATGTGAAAGCATCTACCACCGAGGAAATATACAACTATTTTAATAACAGGCTCGAACAGCCTTTAAATGATAATGAAATGACGTTAAAAGACCACTTAAAGGGCGTTGCATCATTTGCAAATTTGGCAGACGACAACGCAATTTTAGCTCATATCAATGAGCTTGAGAATGCAGCAACTAAAGTTGAAGCTCTAGAGAAAGCAGTTAATACTTACAAAGAGAAGCTAGCTGTGTTGGAGCAGAAAGAAATTACATCTTTCATTGATAAAGCTATTGCAGAAGGTAAAATTACCAACGAGCAAAAAGAAAGCTTTACAAACCTCATGAACAGTGATAGAAAGAACACAGAAGCATTGATTAACTCAATGAAAGCAAATCCTTTCGTAAAGGCTTCTTCTGTATTTGCTCCAGAGAACAAAGGTGCAGAAAATATCGCTAATAAGAGCTGGGACGAACTCGACCAGGCAGGCGAACTTGCAACTCTTCGTGCAGCTTCTTTTGAAACTTTCAAAGCGAAGTACAAAGAGAAGTTTGGAATTGATTATAAGGAGTAATCCTCTGTAATATCATCTCACCTACATTTACTTATTATTTACTTATTTATTGGTTTAAATTAAAACAAAATTACAATGGCATTAAACAAAGAAATTTGGCAACAGTCGCTGGTCGAGAACTTCTACCCATCGAACTCATTTGCTGAAAAATCAGTAGACGATTCAGTTTACGTTTCAAACCATAAGGTTCACATCCCTAATGCTGGTGCTCCTTCTGGTGTAAAAAAGAATCGCCAAACTAAGCCTGCAACTGTGAATCAACGCACAGACAACGACTTAGAATACGTAATCGACGAACTAACAACAGACCCTATCTATATTCCAAATATAGACACAGTTGAGTTGTCTTACGATAAGCGCAACAGCATCTTGCAAAATGACAAGTCGCAACTTCAAGAGGTTGCACACGTGAACTTGCTTGAGCGTTGGGGTTCGTTAGTTCCAAAAGAGCAGGTAATTCTTACAACAGGCACAAAAGAAAGAGATGCACACACTTCTGCAACATCGATTGGAAAGCGCAAGCGCATCTGCAAGGAAGACGTTATCAACTTGATGACGAAATTTGATGCAGACAACATTCCTGAAGGTGATCGCTACTTGCTTTTGGATGCACACATGTACGCTGATTTGCTAGCTGATTTAGCAGATACAGATAAGTGGGCTTTCACGAACTCTGCAGACGTTCAACGAGGCATTGTTGGAAACCTCTATGGCTTCAATATTATGAAGCGTTCAAAGGTTCTTCGTGTAAAGAATGACAAGACTTTGCTTCCTTGGGACGAAGCTGGCGAAGCAAGCGAATTAGCAGCAGCACTTGCATGGCACAAACTTTCAGTTTCACGTGCAATGGGTGAAGTCAAGATGTTTGACTCAGAGAACAATCCACTTTATTACGGTGACATCTATTCATTCTTGCTCCGTACAGGTGGATCGGTTCGTCGTTACGACAAGAAAGGTATTTACCTTCTAGCTGAAGCATCTAAATAAAAGGAGGAATGAACATGTTACCAAGAATTAAAGTTCAATTTCTTAATGGTCAATTAGGCATCGTCGGGGACTCTCCCGACGGCTTATTTGCTCTCGTTTGCGCAGCTGTAGCAGTTGCAGAGACTTTCAAACTTGACACTTCATATAGCGTTCATTCGCTAGGTGATTTGAAAAAGTTAGGTGTAACGGCTGAAAATAACCCACGCTTATTTAAGCACGTTTCAGACTTCTATAATGAAGTTCCTGAAGGCACAAAGCTTATTGTTTTTGGCGTGGACAAAACCAAAACATTCACCGAGCTTTGCGATAAAGAAAGCGGTGTAATTAAAGAATTGATCACCTCTGAAAATGGTGCTCTTCGTGGCGTCTTTGTCGCTGGTGATGGACGAGAAGCAACAGCTACAACGCAAGGCCTTGATGAAGATGTTTTTACAGCTTTACCAAAGGCGCAACAACTTGCAGAGTGGGCAACAGAAAGCCTGTTTGCACCTCTTTTCGTAGTTCTTGAGGGTCGTGGATTTAATAAAGGCACAACACTTAAATCTTTGCGCAAAGAAAAGTACAATCGTGTAGCAATTCTTATTGGTGATACCATTGCTTCTTCTGAAGGTGCTGCCATTGGAACTCTAGCTGGAAAGTTAGCAATTATCCCTGTTCAACGCAACGTTGGACGTGTGAAAGATGGTTCTTTGTTCCCTCTTGAGATGTATCTTGGTGAAAACACTGTGGAAGAATCGTTTGGTCTTGTTTCAGATTTGTACGATGCAGGCTATATCACTCCTCGCAAGTATGTAGGCAAGAGTGGCTACTATTTTGTCGATGATCAGATGGCTTGTGAGCAAACAGATGACTATTCACACTTGACAGCTCGAAGAACTATTGATAAAGCTTATAGAATTGCATACAATGCACTTCTTAACTTTATGTTAGACGAGCTCACAGTGAATGAAGATGGCACTTTGCATCAAGGTGTTGTGATGGCTTGGCAACAAGAAATCGAAAACGCCATCAATCGTGCAATGACTGCAGCAGGCGAACTGTCTGCAACAGAAGCAGGAGAAGGCTGTAAGGCTTTCATTGATGCTTCGCAGAATGTTCTTGCTACAAGTAAGATTAATGTGACTATCAAAGTTAGACCATTTGGCTATTCACGCTTTATCGACGTGAACCTAGGCTTCTTAGTTGAAGAGAGTGGCAAGTCAAAAGGTAAAAAGTAAAAATAATGCAAGGTAGATTAAGTTCTACCTTGCTATAAAACTTGAAAAAGATATGTTTAATTCAAGAGAATACGAATGGGCAGACATTACAGTCGTAATGGGTGGACGCAATATCACTGGCTTGCGTGGTATCAAATACAACATCAAGCGTGAAAAGGAATTGCTCCATGCAAAGGGTAATAAGCCACACTCTGTACAACGTGGTAATTACGATTACAGCGGTGAAATTAGCCTTGTGCAAAGTGAATATTTGGCACTTCGTGAAGCTGCTAAAGGTGATATTTTGGACACCTCGTTAGATATCGTTGTTGCTTATGGTGATCCTTCGAAAGGTGATGCCATGACAACCGACATCCTTATTGGAGTTGAGTTCACAGAAGATAATACAGAGTGGAAGCAAGGTGATAAGAACCTTGAAAAGGCTATTCCATTCATTTTTTTAAACAAAAAACAAGCGTAAAAGATGAAGTTTACTAAAGAGCAAATTAAAGAGTGGAAAGCAAAACACGGTGAGCTTTTCGAGATTACAGTAGAAGATAAGAGTTGCATCCTACATCGTCCAACTCGTAAGGATTTATCTTATGCTTCAGCGGTGAAAGACCCAATCAAGATGAGCGAAGTAATGCTAAACGCCTTGTGGGTTGCAGGTGATGAAGAAATCAAGGAAGATGACTCTTTGTTCTTGGCTGCAATTCAGAAGATGCAAGATATATTGGAGGTGAAAGAAGCAGAAATAAAAAAGCTCTAGAAGATGCTGAAGTTGATACTTCGGATGGTGTAGATATTCTCTTTTGGGACACCGTTCTTCGTTATTACCTTTCAATAGAACCCAACGAAATGCCCGACGAGGTTTGGGCGCAAACGATAAAGAATCTGAGTGAAATAAGAAAGCTAGAAAAGGATGGATAATGCTTTAAAATTTTTAATCAAGATAACGGCAACGCCAGGTAATACTTTGGCAACGGCTCGCATTTGCGAAAAACAGCTTGATAACATAAAATTAAAATCTTTGGAGGCGAAAACGGCACTTACAAAGACGTTTAATTTTAGTTCTTTCAAGTCTGGCTTGATGGGCATTCCTGGAATGGCTTTCTTAATGAATCCTATGACGCTCATCGGTGCTGGTATCGGTGCTGTTTCACGACTTGGAGCGCAAGCCGAGAGCACCGCTGTAGCGTTTAAAACACTTGTAGGCGACGAGAAAAAAGCAGGTGAAATGCTTAAAGAAATAGGCGACTTTGCGAACCATTCACCATTCGGAAAAATGGAACTTGTAGAAGGTGCGCAGCAGATGCTTAACTTTGGTATTTCAACTGAGAAAGTTTTGCCACTGATGAAGCAGTTAGGCGATATTTCTGGTGGTAATAAAGATAGATTCGCATCTCTTTCACTTGTGATGGGTCAAGTTTCATCAACAGGTTACTTGATGGGTCAAGATTTACAGCAGTTTATCAACGCTGGATTTAACCCAGTTTATGAACTTTCAGAGATGACTGGCAAGTCTGTTTCTGAGCTTAAAGACATGATGTCTAAAGGGCAAATCACTGCAGAGAATGTAGCACAGGCAATTGCGCATGCTACAGGCGAAGGTGGTAAGTTCCACGGCATGATGGAAGCAAAAAGCCAAACGCTAGAAGGTAAGCTTTCAACACTTCAAGATACAGTTGTGACAAGTGCTGAAGAACTTGCAAAAGGCATTAATAGCCCTATTGGTGAAGTCGTTGATCAAATAACATCTATCATTCCAACTATCGCAAATGGATTACAGATGGTGTTCAAGGCATTTGGTGCATGCATCAAGTTTGTGATGAAATTCAAGACGGAATTAGCAATACTTGGAGGAGTTGTATTAGCAATCTTTACCATGTGGAAAGTCTACAATGCTGCATTAGCAGCTTATTTGGTTGTTTCAAAACTTTGTCAAGCAGCAACTGTTATTTGGACTACAGTTCAATGGGCATTAAATGCAGCCATGACAGCGAATCCTATAGGAATAGTGATTACTGCAGTTGTAGCACTTGTAGCAGCTATTGGATATGCCTGGGTTAAGTTTGCAGGATTTAGAGCCTTCTTAATTACCATGTGGGACACAATTAAGCAGTTTGGAAATATCCTAAAAGACTTCTTAATTGATAGAATTACCGACTTGGTGAAAGGTTTAGGAAGCGTTGCGACGTCACTTTATAAGTTGTTTAAAGGCGATTTTAAAGGAGCAGCGGATTCATTCACTGATGGCATTAAGCAAATAAGCGGTTATAACGCTTTTAAGAAAGCCTACATTTCAACGTATGATACTGCAACTAATATAGGTGCTAATTTCAACAAGAACCTAAAGAATGAGCGAGCAAAAGACAAAGCGAAAGCTGAAAGCAAGTCTGAGATTTCAGAACCTGAAATAAAAGGTTCAGCCAAAACAACAAGTAACGAAGTAGTTTTCGGTGAAGGCAAGAAAGGTAAAGGCAAAAAAGGCAAGAAGGGCAAACATGGCAAATCAGCAGAAGAAATAGCAACAGGAGGAAAGCGTTCAACGGCTATCACCATGAATATTTCTAAATTCTTTGACACCATCACTGTTCACATGTCAGATAAAGCAGACACAGCAGAACTTGAAAGAATAGTTGTACAATGTATTAATCGTTCGCTAGCAATTGCGACATCAACAGATAGAGGCTAATATGGAGTATAGAGAGATTTTAGACAAAGGTTTACCACTAAAGGTAAATAACAAAGCTCATCGCTTTGTACTTGAAAATCTTGCACTTCGCATCATTGGAGGCAAAGTGCCGCCATACTGGCTTTTTCGTGAGATTGGAATAGCGAATGTTGATAGCGAAGACTACGACAGCATTAAAGCTTTAAGTGATGAAGAATTGGAGGATATGGTGCGAACCAATGCACTCGGAATCCCAATGGCAATGCCTCTTGAGCTTCGCATAGAAGAACCAGGCGCAAAGTCATGGTTGCTACCATTCGAACCTATGATTAGTATCACTGGTAAAAACATCATTAAAAAGCGCAATGTGAACAAAGGCAGTGTTCGTGGAAGTATCAAAGAAAGATGGGCGCAAGACGATTACGAAATCACAATTGAAGGCGTTTTAATCTCTACAGATGGAAAATACCCCGAGCAAGATGTATCAAAATTGCGAAAGCATTGCGAAGCAGCATCTGTATCTTGTCTTTCACCATTGTTGGAAATTTTCGGAATAAATCACATCGTGATTGAAGAATGGGAGTTGCCTTTTACCAGTGGCACAGAGAACCAAAACTATAGTATCAAAGCCGTTTCGGACAACGACTACAAGTTGCTTTTAGGTCGTGAAGAATATAACGGATTGCGAAACAAATAACCTGTAACTATGTACACACTAGACTTCGAAGTAAAAATAGGCGAGTTCTACCTTGGAATGGTTGACAGCATCACCATCCATAAAAGTGTAGAATTGCTTGCAGACACTTGTGAGATTGTCCTTCCTGCAGCTAGATTGAATAAGGCTTTAGAGGTAGAAGAACAAATCAAACGAGGAGATGAAGTAAGCGTTAGTATAGGCTATAAAGAAGTTGGAATCAAAGAAGAGTTTAAAGGTTATTTGCAAAGAATATCAACCGATGGAGGTAGCATTAAACTATTCTGTGAAGATGATTTGTTTCAATTTAGAAAGGATTTGCCAAACGAAGAACTCAAGAAGATTTCACTTAGTGACTTGCTTTCAAAGGTTGTAAAAGGCATAGGCAAAAACTACAAAATTGATTGTAGCTATACATGGGTTTACGATAAGTTTGTCATTCGAGATGCTACAGGTTATGATGTATTAAAGAAGGTGCAAGAAGAATGCGGAGCAGACATCTATTTAAAAGATGGTGTATTGCACATTCATCCACCAGGTGAAGTTATAGGCAAAGAGCGATTTTACGATTTTGCAGTGAACATCGAAGAAGCAGAACTATCTTTTAAACGAGCAGAAGATAAGAAGGTGAAAGTTGTTGTAAAAGCCATTATGCCTGACGGAAAAGTGAAAGAAATTGAAGTCGGTTCTACAGGTGGAGAAAAAGTCGAAGTAAAGTGCCACGCATCGGACACTGCAAGTATGAAAGCAAGAGGCGAAGCAGAGGTAAAAAGGCGCACTTTTGATGGGTACGATGGAAGTATTACAACATGGTTAATCCCTGAATGCAATCCTGGTGATACCGCAAGTATTCACGATGGCGATTATACTTATAAAGATGGTACTTATTTCGTGCGTTCAGTCACCACTGAATTTTCAGAAGGTGGAGGAAAACGCAAAGTTGAACTTGGATATAGATTAAGCTAATATGGACCAGTATAGAGAACTCGCAACGCTAATTAAACAGGCATCATCACATGGTGGTCGTGTAACGATTCTGCAAGGAATTGTGAAAGAAGTTAGCGATGTAACCTGTACAGTCGAGATAGGTAGTTTAACCGTTTCAGACGTTCGCCTTCGTGCTTCTGAAAAACAGGAAGAAACGCAAATATTAATCACTCCTGCAATTGGTTCAGCTGTAATCCTTGCAAGTCTTTCAGGAGATATGACAAATCTTGTAGTAGTTGCAGTGGATGTAGCGGAAAGCATCACCATCAATGGTGGTAAACTTGGAGGACTAATTAATATTGAAGCCTTAACAGCAAAGCTTAATGAGCTAGTTCAAGTATTTAATTCGCACACCCATACTGCGCCAAACGGACCGACAACACCGCCTACAACATCAGCGAATCAACTGCAAAGAGCAGATTATGAAGATGAAAAAATAAAACATTGATGAGAGCTATAAAATTAAATAACTTCGAGATAGATGTACAGCCAAAGTTTGATGATGAAGGCAAAATACTTTCAGGCTTAAATTTGGGCGACACGCTTAGACAAAATCAAGCGTTAATCTTGGTGCTTCATCAAGGAGAGCTAAAAGAACGTCCAGAGGTGGGCGTCGGCATCGAAGATATGCTTTTGGACAACGACATCCTTTATTGGAGAAGTCGAATAAGAGAGCAGTTAGAACTTGATAATCAGAATGTAGATAAGGTGAGAATTACTACAGGAGGAATAGAAATTAACGCAAGTTATTAAAAGAAAGAAAGGAGGAAATTATGCAAAAGAATACAAAAGAATGGATACAATACGGCAGTGCTTTAGGCATGCTTGCTAGTGGCGTTTGTCTGGTGTTTTTGTGCTTTTTCTTCAACAATTACGACTTGAAAGATTCTGTTTTGTGGTATGTTGGTCAATGCCTTGTTTACGCTGGTTCAGTGTTTGGCATTAAAGCTTACATTAACTCGAAGTATGGCGACATCAAGACGTTTGTTGAAAAAGAAATAAAGAAAGAAGAACAAGAACATGAACATGAACATGAGAAATATTAAATATATAGCTGTACACTGCACAGCAAGCAGTCAGCACGCAACCATTAAAGAACTCTTACTTGAGTTTAAAAGAAAAGGCTGGTCAAAACCAGGCTATCATTATATCGTTGACGTGAGCGGAAAGGTCTTTAATACGCTTTCAGAAGATGAAGTGAGCAATGGTGTAAAAGGGTTTAATTCAAATCTTATAAACGTTGCTTATATCGGTGGCATCGACCCCAAAGGAAAGCCTGTAGACAATCGAACTGAAGAGCAAAAAAAGTCACTCTTATTGCTTTTAAAAGCATTAAAAAAGAAGTACCCAAATGCTATTATTCAGGGACACAGAGACTTTTCGCCAGACACAAATAAAAACGGCATTGTAGACCCTTGGGAACGTATCAAAGCGTGTCCTTGCTTCGATGCTAAAGTTGAATATAAAAACTTATAAAACATGAGACATCTAATCTACTTACTGCTTTTATTCCTCACTACAGGATGTTGCAGTTCAAAAAAGCTAGTTGCAGCAGAAACGCATACAACGGTTGTGCGAGATTCAGTAGTGCTGCGTGATTCATTTGTGGTAAAAAACCTTACATCCTATTTCGATTCAATCGTCGTTCGAGATTCGGTGGTATTAGTCTACAATGATGTAGGAAAACTGCTATCGAAAGAGAGGTTTTTATTTCACGATAGGCAGCGCAAGACGGACATTAAAAATACAGAGCAAAATGTACGCCAGGAGCGAACGCAAAAGCAAAAGAATGTTATAGGAATAAAAAAGAAAAAAACAGTTACACACGACTTCACGCTTGCGAATTTTGCTCGAATAATAGCAATAATGATAGCTCTATTAGTGATAGCCTATGTAATATATAAATCAAGAAACTTATGGAAGTTCTTGCGAAAAATGGTCAAACCCTAGCAGATGTAGCAATCCAAGAATATGGATGTTTGGAAGCAGTTGTAAAGCTTTCACTGGATAATGGTCAAAGCGTAAGCGAAACACCAAAGCCTGGCACAAAGCTACAACTTCACCAGCATATATATAATAAGGTGTTGCAGAAGTATTGCAAGGTGCATTCAATATCACCTGCAACTGCTTACGATTCACGTTCAAAAGCTAGACAGGGAATCTTTAATAAAATCTTTAATTCATCATTTAAGTAATGGCAAGATCTATATCTGAAATAAAGCGTACAATGACAGATGCATTTATGCAAGATGAAGCAATTCGTGATGCTTATGGGATTTCATCAGACAAAACTCGTTTTGCTGATTGCTTTTCTGCAGTGAGTTTAGAAAACTTGCTTTTTTATATAGTTGCAGCGTGCCACTATGTGTTAGAAAGCATCTTTGAAAAGTTTACGCAAGACGTCGAGCAGAAAATATCAAGAGCAGTGGTTGCAAGTATTCCATGGTATTTTGATAAGGCAAAAGCTTTTCAGTATGGCGATGCGTTGGTCCTAAATCCTCGCACATTTGGATATGAATATGCGAAAGTCGACACTTCAAAACAGCTTGTAAAATATGTAGCTGTAAGAGATAGAGGTGCCTCGATTGAAATGCTAGTGTCTGCAGAGCAAGACGGAAAGCCGACACCGCTTCAAGATGACTTTTTAACAGCGTTTAAACACTATATAAATGCTATTAAAATAGCAGGAGTGGTGATAAACGTGAGAACAAGAAAAGCAGATGAATTATCTATTGCGGTGAAGGTTGTCGTTGACCCTTTGAAAATAAACCGACAGGGCGTCGATATAGCCTCATCTGAAAAGGTAGTAGAACATGCAATTGAGAACTATCTTGCAGATATTGTCTATGGTGGAACATTCAACAAAACAAAGCTTGTTGATGCTATTCAGCGTGTAGATGGTGTTGTAGATGTTGCACTTGGTGTTTGCAAATACAAAGCAGGCGATGAATTTAAAGAAATTGTAGGTAATAACTACACTGCAGTAGGTGGTAGCTTCATTGCAGTTGGACTTGATAAAACGATTGAGTATGTGGTATAACGTAGACTTTAACAGATGGATAGAGCAGCTTGTTCCACCCATCTTGCGATCAAAGGTACTTCTTGCAATTTTGAAGGCGATGATCATACCTATTATATATATACACGAGGAGTTCTTAAAAAAGAAGAACGACGTCGAAAGGAGGCTTGATACAACGGCTCAGCGAACATCGATAGAAAGCTATCTTAATGGTTTGTTCTTCTTAAAGAATAGAGAGATACAAATTGAAGAGATAGACAATAGTAATAAGGTGTATGTATACTTTGCAGATGAGAACCAGATAGCACCATTTATCAATAACAAGTTCATTCTTTATGAACTAGGAGAAGTGCCTGACAAACCTAACTTTATAGTGCATATCCCTACATTTTTATGCACATCGTTAGAGATAGAAAAAGACAAATACAAAGGAGAATTTTTGACAAAAATAGTCAATGCTTTAAACGTTTATAAACCAGCTGGTAAAAGATACAGCATTAATTTATACGAAGTATGAAAGAGATTAATTTTCACGATGGCGGAATGCCAATTCATTTGGACGACCTAAAGATACTCCAAAGCTTTTCAAAAGATGTTGTTGTGCTTTTGATTAAGTCGCTTGTAGGCGATAAAGTCGAAGCCTTTGCAATGAATCTACCAAAAGTAAAACGAGCACCTGAAGGTGGCGTTGTAGTTTCGCCTGGTGCGATGTATGCAGATGGCAATATTCTATCATGGAATGAAACACGAGTTGCAGATGTTATAGAAGGTATGCCTATATATGCTTGCATCCGTGAAGTTACATCGGATAATCGTCTTTTCGCAGACGGTCAAGAACACCCTTGCAGAATAGAAAAAGAAGTGTATTTTTCTTCTTCAAAAGATGGTGTTGCGAAAGCTTACGATATTACCATAATGCCTATTCTTGCGGATTTATTGGAGAAGAATGTAGAAGAAGGAGACTGGGTGGATATTGGAAATAGTCATCTATACAATGGATATACTGGTAAAGCTCGTGCTAGAGCTGTAAACAAACGCACTCGCATTCAGTTTAATCTGATGAGTGATGAGACATCATGGCGTGAGCCTTACGAATTAAACGGAAAACAATTATATTTAGTTTGTAATGTTGTTCCTCGTTGGGAAAAGGCTTTTTTAAAGGGTATAGAAGTAAAAACAGGATACTTGAACAAGTCTATAGGAACGCTCAAGTGGGCTCCTGGCTCGTCTGTTCTTATTTTTGAACCTGTTTCAAATTCTGCAACACCTCGAGATTGTCCAATTGTTTTAGATATTACAGTATGATGAATATTTATGATTTACAGCAACGTGCAGAAGTTCTGCGCAAGCGACATATAGAAGGCTCAATTACACCAGAAGAAGTCGGAGGATTGATTGCAGACACCCTATCGCTTATATCATCAATAGAGCAAAATAGTTCTTCATTAGCAGTGGTGAAAGTGTATTCTTCTGTTGCAGCAATGCAGGGAGACGCCTCACCAGTTGCAAATGATAAGCCTTTGCGCTTTGGGCAAATCGTCAGCGTGTACAATGAAGCAGATGCAAATGATGCCCATAATGGCGAAATATATGTATTTGAGAGTCCAGGATGGAAGCTAATCGGTAACATTAATAAAGTTGCAATTGGTGTTTCGCAAGGACAGGCTTTTCCAGGGGTAAGGGGCAAGGAACTCGAAGACAACTTAAATAGTGAGATTACGTCACGTGAACAAGCAGTAACTGCAGTTGGAAGAAAGATAGATGAAGAAAAGGTTTCTTTGCAAGAATCATTGAGAGAAGCAGAATCTACTCTTCAGAGGCAAATTGATGAAAACTATCGTCTTTTTGAGCAAAAACAAGACCAGCAAAAGGAGTTCTTTCAAAAGGCACTTTTAAAAAGAGAAGAGTTCAAAGCAAAGGTGCTCACACAAGAAGAATACAACACTCTTGTGCGTGAAAAGAAAGTCGAAGATGACAGGTGCTATCTTATACTGGAGGATGAACAATGATCAAGTCAAATAATAAAGAAATTGGTTCAGTTGAAATCGGTCGAAAGGCTGTTTCGAGGATCATGCAAGGCACACATCTTATCTGGCAAATGGTCAAGAGCTGCTTTGGTTCTGGTGTTTGGAAAAGCGAAAATAAATGGTTAAATAACGATACTTGGAAGTAGTATGGCAAAAGCAATAGACAATGAAATAAAAACCCTTACAACATCATGGGAGGGTTTTAAAGGTAGTCGAGTTGAAGAATTTATTAAATATCAATTAAGTAAACTTGGTTCAGATAAGTTTGGCTACCTCAATATTGAAAGTGGAGAAGGTGGTTTGCAAACCATGCGCTTTTTCGCAAATGAAGAAGCCTTTACACAATGGTTTGGCGATAGAACTTTGTATGCAGATAAAGTTCTAAAAGAGTTTAGCTTTTATTCTAATAAGCCAGAAGAAAGCTATACACTTCGAACCGTGATTACACGTTATCCTGCAACTTCAATGGCGCAAGGCTCAAGAAATACCCTTGCACTGTCTTACAATTGCTATTGGGGTGACAATCCTGCAGAAAAAGACACTGCAGATGGTGAAGCTACAGTAGAAATTAACGGTGTAGAAATAGCTCAGCTTACACAAGTTCTAAAAGCAAGTGGAACAGCTCAAGCAAATACTTATGAGTTTGATTTAAGCGACTATCTAAAGGAAGAAACAAACAAAGTAAAGGTTGTTGTAAGCAACTCACATGGCGCAAGAAAAGAATTCCTTTTCAATATCAAAACCTATAATATTGCTTTGTCATTCGATAACTCTTATGATGAAAGTGTAATCCAATCTGGCAAATGGTCTTTGCGTGTCAATTCACGAGGTGTTGAAGCACTTGTATATTGTCGTGTAGAAGATGGAAAACGAGCAGACACATATACAAAGAGTATCAATAATTCAAGTGGTGAATTTATCATCGACGAGTTAGAAAAGTATAGCCTTGGAGCTCATAACATCAGCATCTGGGCAGAAAATAAGCAACTGGGACTTAGAACACAAACGCTTACAACGACTTATATTAAGGGTGTGAAAAATGGAAATGGACAAGCTGCACTTTCACTTGGAAAAGGATTCATTGGAAAAGTGAAGCAGTTTAGCGTTGTGAACATCCCTTATTTTTTCTACCTTCCAGATGACGATGCAGGTAGCAAAGCAAGAGTAAAAGTGCAGCTTAAATTCAATGGTGAAACTTTGGACCTGTTGGAGCAAGAAGTAACATTGAAGCTTGATAAATCTTCAGGCTTACAAAGCGTGAATATTACACTTGATGATAATAGGTATTTGCCTTTCGTCGATGTGGTTATTTCTGTTGGACAGCTTTCTGTCACTCGAAGAATTGAAGTCGAAACAATTGGTATTTCTATTGTTGCAGCTGATGAGTGCAAAGTGTATATACCTATGCGTGGTCGTGCGAACAACGACCTTTCAGCGCAAAACATTACTTCTACATATAAAGGAGTGCAGACTTCACGATTAGTGAGAAGTGAGAACTTCATTCTAGATGAAAACAACGGCTTTTTAGATGGTCAAGGCTTAACTATAAAAGCAGGTAAAAGCGTTACACTTAAAGACTTTTTGCCTTTTGCAACAGATATAGGAGCAAACGGAAATAAGCAAGGTAGAACAATTGAGCTTGAACTTGAAAGTGGTGTGTGTAGCAACGAAAATGCAATTATTGCACAATGCTTCCATGCAGGTGTAGGCTTTAGAATTTATCCAGGTAGAATAGAGTTTGGATGCGCAACAGATAGCGTTACAACTTACTTCCCAGAAGGTTCAAGAGTAAAAGTAAGCTTTGTAATAGATGGCACAACAACCCACACACGCAACAATCTTGGTGGTGGCAGCGTTACTGAAAAAGATGTGAACCTTGCTTATCTTTATATTAATGGTGTAATTGTTCGCATGTTCGATTATACCAGCGCAAGTTGGAAGCAAGGAGTTGCTAAAGAACTCACTATTGGAAGTGAACAAGCAGACGTTAAGCTTTATTCTATTCGCATTTACGACAAAGCACTAAACTTTAAGCAAGTGTTAGATAATTTCGCTTACGACACACCAGACATCGAGGATGTGTACGATGGTGGAACTTTCGTGCGTTTTGGTAAGATTTCAATAGCTCGCAGAAATGATATTTTAAATACATCTGGAGACATTCACAATCCCGATGAGATTGTGTCATTTGATAAGGTGAAAAAGGCACTTCCAACTACTCCTATTGCTATTTGGAATATCGATGAGTTGCCTTACAATAAGAACAATCCAAATGTAGCAATCAATGCTACAGAGTTCTTGAACCCTACCTGGAATAAATCTACAGATGGCAATGCTTGTGCACCATTTAAGGTTGGAGCGCACTTGTTTAATGCCGATGGAACGTCGTCAAACGGCTATCCTTCACCATACAAGAACTGGGCAGAGATTTTCGAGAATGGAGATGGCAGCGCAGCTGAAATCACACTAGACCCCGAGCATTCAAACGAAAAGAGTACTTCTTATTCGATTACACCAGGCGTTGAACAAGGCGAAAAGGAAGTCGTACACAAGGTGAACTTTGCAAGTTCAGAAGGTATCTTTAATATTTTAGCAATGAATCTGTTCCAAGAGATATTACTAAATTCTGCAAAGACCAATACAGACCTTTACACGGCTTTCCAAAGAGTGCAAGCAGAGAGTTCTAAACCTGTCACTTATAGAAAAAGCCTCAGCGGATTTCCAGAAATAGGCTTTCGAAAAACAAGTTCATCAGGTAGCAAATCACCTGTATTCTTATCTATCTATAACTTGATAAATAACAAGTATAGCGCAAGTTTTATGGGTTTCCCTGCAAAGGATTATAAGAAAGCGCAAATATGGGAGGTAGACGAAAATGTGAACTTCTTTAATCGTGAGATAACAGATGCTTCTCTTGATGGTGGTAGCGTGGTGCAAAGCAATGCTACAAGTAGCAAGTCGCCTATTTATTATGCACGTGTTCCTAAAAAATCACCCGTAAATAAAAAGAATAAACTTGGTGCTGTGAAGTCTGCAACAGACAATATCGCAGAAGCAAATAAAGAGATAGCAGTAATTAAAAGATTCCACAACTGGGTGGTTTCGTGCAATCCTCACTTAGCAGAAAGATATAAGGTGCAGCATGGAGAATATCGCACCTTGGAAACTGCAGTTACATACAATGGTGTGCGTTATACAAAAGATACACCTGCATATCGCAAGGCAAGATTTGTAAACACTCATCAGGAGTATTTGAATAAGGTAGATGCTATTTTCTATTTCATCTTTAATCAGTTCATTATTGGTATGGACTCATTCGACAAAAACATGAGTATTGCGTTCGACGATATAGAATTGAATACAGATGGAAGTGTACGAAAAGCAACTGCACGTCTATTTGAACGTGACACCGATTCACAGAGTATGTTCAATAACTCTGGCGTTTTAGCCTTTAAGTATTGGGCAGAATGGAACGATGCATTCAACCCATTAACAGGTGAAACAGAAGGCATCCAGGGAGAAGTGTTTGATAACGACAATAACGCATGGCAGCCAAAACTAACATCAGGCTTTTCTCCTGTCTTCAATGGTCGTCTGTCAGGCTTAATAGACTTAATACATGAATGTTGGGGTGATGATATAGCAACGATGTATAAGGCTATGCGTGACGCAGGATTGAACGCAACTTACATGTTTAAACGCTATCAAGACTATTGGAAGAAATGGTGTGAAAACCTTTACAATGCAGATGCAATGGGTTACGCAAATACAGGACATTTCACCAAAGCTTATGGCGATAAACTAAAGCTAATGGAGTATTTCTTGACAAAGCGTTCACGCTATTTGGATAGCAAATACTGCTGTGGTTCTAGCGTTGTAAATAACTTGCGTTTGCGTTTATATGAAACAGGAAAAGGCTTAGCTATAAAGCACTATTCGCCTATGTATGCAAGCGTACAATGGGGTGCAAATAACTTCTCAACAGTGCGAAGTATTAAAGGTGATTATGGGCTTTTGCCTTTTGGATTCACCAATCCTCAAGACGCTACCTTTGATATTGACGATGCCGACATGATTACGGACTTAAAAACCTATTCTACAAAGGCAAGTGGAGATGTTATATATCATGGCTTAGAAGGTTTAGGTGATTTTAAATTCGACCAAAATATGACGCTTCTAAAATCACTTGAGGAACTGATAATGAACTACTCGGAGGAAAAGCCAAATACCAATGAAAGAGGTGTGTCTTTTGACCTTTCAAAATGTGGAATGCTTAAAAAGGTGATTGTTCGCAACGTTGTAAATCTTAGAAGCCTCATCAACCTTTCAAGTGGCGTTCTTCAAGAAGTTGATTTTTCAGGCACACCAATAAAAGGAGTTGTGATGTCAGAAAATAGCTCACTTACAAAGTTAGTTCTTCCTGAAAGCATTACTACGCTTAAGTTAAAAGGCTTAACGTCACTCAAAGAAGAGAATTTAAGACTTGCAGGTATTTCAAACATCGATACTTACGAGTTCGCAAATTGTCCTAAAATTAATGGGTTGGAGTTACTTCAAAAGATATATAAAGCAGGCGCACCACTATCAAATGTAACCCTTGGAGGAGTTGATTTTACAACCTCTGATGTAGCGTTCATTGCAAAACTTGCAGAAGTTGGAGCAAACGTCACAGGTAAAATCACCTTCACTTCAAATGTGAAGATAACCTATGAACAAAAGCGTGCTTTTGTGAAAGCCTGGGGGGATATTGACGATGAATCGAATAAGCTTTATATCTCTTATGAAAAATTCGCTGTGACAAATATCTACATCAGCGGTGAGCTTTACATCGCATCACCTAAAGATGTTCAGCTTTACGCCGAAGTTCGTCCAGAAAGAGGCAATAATATCAAGTCTTTGCGTTGGAGCATTTCTGAAAATAACTTTGCTACAATAGATGAAGATAAAGGTATTTTGAAGGTAAGACGTGTAGGCAATGAAAACGATTTGCCAAAGCCTGAAGCACAGGTGAAAGTGACTGCTCATTTAACAGATGGAACAGTTTTAAATGCAACCGAAGTTGTAGGCTTCTATGAACGAGGATTAGCCCTTGGAGACTATGTATATAGCGATGGAAGTTTCTCAAATAAACTTCGAAAGGATTTGACTGTTGTGGGTGTTTGCTATTACATCTCAGAAGATAAAAACGACAGACGAATCTTATCTTTAGAACAAATAAGAGATACTGCAGGTATCGACTCTTGGCGTGTTCCTTTCTCAAATGTTCAGCTTACAGATAGACCAAGTTATTCTGTGCATTTTATTCCAGGTGTAAAGCAAATCAATTTGGAAGATGAAGCCAGGAGATATAATGGTTTATCACTTTTGGCGTCTAATACTTTAGACCATCGAGCAGGCGAAAAGTTACCTGTTGGAAAAATAGACACTTTGCTTACAATAAAGCATCGTGATGTGATATTGCAAGATAGCGGCATTAATTTGCCTATACCAGTTGCAAATAGCATTGGTAGCGAATATAATAACTTGCTTTCACTGATGAATATCCATCGCCCTCGAAATGTTGACGAAATAGATAATAGTATTGCGGCATATTATTACCCAGCATTTTCTCTATGCTATGCTTTTGAACCTAACTTAAAAGGACATAATGAAAGTCTTAGCTCAGCCTTTAAAGCGCACGAATGGTATTTACCTGCGGTTGGTGAAGCTATCTATATCGTAGAGGAATACCTGAAAGCGGAAAGCGGAATATTTGCGCAAGCAATTAAAGACGGTCTTTTCTCTTTGATGAGCTTCACAGTGAACTCAAATGGCGTGAAAAGTACACCTGAACTTTGGACGTCTTCTCAGCGTGTAAATTATGGAAGAACAAATAGCGTGCGTACGATGCGTGTAGAGAGAAAATCACCAGCGGTAAAAGTAGCTGAATGCTTTGAAATAAATTATAATTATAGTAACAATTATAGAATTCAGGTAGTACCTGTATGTCAATTCTAATTAGAAATAAGTATGAAAATTACACAATCAACAAACCCCGTAAGAGTTTGGACTTCACGCCAATATGGCTTACTTTCAGTGTCATTCTCGGCTTTTATCGAGGAAAAAGAGGGTATTTTTACCTATGAGTCATTGCAACTTGAACCAGGCGAATGGGGATATGACAAAGTTCTTGAAAAACTTATTCGAGAGAAGTACTCACAATCAAAGGTAGAAGCATTAATTTGCAACTACTTAAACGAAGATGGTTTAAAAGAACATGAAAGCGAGTGGAAGGAGTTCCAGGAGTACCGAAAGAAAGCTAAAAAGGAAGCGAAAGAAATCTTTGAGTATGGAAGCAAAGAGCTTCATTTAGCAGTTTAACTTGCCCTGGGGGAGGCAAAAAAATCCCCCAACCTTTGTAAATATCATCTCACCTACATTTACTCTAAGCACGTAGCCACGGGTTGGGGGACAAAATCCTCTGCCGTGACTACGTGCTTTATATTTAAAGAGAATGTAAGTGAGAGGTGCAAAAGTACAAATAATAATCGAAAAACAAAAAACATTATGCAATTAAAGAAAAATTATTTCCAAGCACCCATACCATTTATGGGGCAAAAACGTAAGTTTATAAAAGATGTAAAGGCTATATTATCTTATTATAAAGATGATATAACAATTGTGGATTTGTTTGGTGGTTCTGGCTTGCTTTCGCATACCGCAAAGCAAGAAAAGCCACTTGCAAAAGTCGTGTATAACGATTTTGATAATTACAGCAGACGTCTAAAAGCAATACCGCAAACTAATGAGTTACTTGCTAAAATTAGGGAGTTTACGAAAGAACTTCCAAGAGATAAAATGATTGCGAAAGAGATTAAAGAGGCTATATTAGAAATTGTGAAGGCTCATGAAGATAAATATAGCTTTGTAGATTATATAACGCTGTCTTCTTCGCTTTTGTTTTCTATGAAATATATAACTAGCTTCGATGAACTTGTAAAGCAAACATTTTATAATGTTGTAAGGCAAAACGAATTCAATGCAGATGGTTATCTTGAAGGTGTAGAAGTTGTGTCAAAAGACTACAAAGAGTTATTTCAAGATTATAAAGATGCACCTAATGTGTTATTTTTAGTCGATCCTCCATATCTCTCAACAGAAGTAGGAACTTACACGATGACGTGGGGATTGAAGGAATATCTCGATGTGCTTTCAATACTTGTGAATCATGACTATATTTACTTCACTTCGAATAAATCTCAAATATTAGAGCTTTGCGAATGGATGGGTGAAAATAAGGAGAATTGCAATCCCTTTGCACACGCTACACAGGTGAAGGTAAATACAACGCTAAACTATAATTCGAAGTACACAGATATAATGGTGTATAAAAAGCATTAATTTATACTGCATTTGAATAGCGTTTAAACGTTGTTTGAATGCTGTTATAATGGAGGAAAATAACGCTTTCAAACGCAGCAGAGCGAATGATTAGAGCGTTTCGATAAATACCTTTAATTTGGTAAATATAAAGCCCCTAGCATTTGAATGTTAGGGGCTTATTTTGTGCGCAAACAGAGGAAAAAGGGGTTTTTCTCAAGGGTACACTTCGTTTTTCTTGTTTTGTCGCTTCGTTTGAAAAGGTGATTACGCTTCGTTTTGCGGATTATACATAAGACCTCGATAAAAGATATCGAGAGGGCTTCATTTTATTGTATAGCTATTGATTGTTTAGCCGTTTAGGTTTATCGATGCAAATATATATAATCATCTGTAAAGGTTTATTTTTTATATATGTATTTAATATTAATAAATAAAACTAAACAGAAATTTAACGAGAAGGGAGTAGATATAGGTGTGTTATGGCACCCAATGAAGCCCATTGGAAACCATTGCTTGCCCCTTTTTCTGAGCTTTTAAACAAAGCTTGACACAAAAGAGCATCATTAAGTTAGATTATTTAGCACACAGCCCACCAACAAAAGAGGCAGGTGTGGTTGAGGTAAAAACGAGAACTTCGTTTGCAATTAGCCGAGCGTGAAGAGCAGTTTGCCAGCCTTTTTATCTTCAGAATGAAACTCGAAACCTTCAAAATCGAAGTTTTTTAGCTGGTCGATGTACTTGCATTCGTTCTCAATGATATATCTTGTCATCGTTCCTCGACACATCTTTGCATACACAACAATGCTCTTTAGCTTTCCATCTTTGTGCACCATAAACTCGGGTTGAACCACTTTAATGGCCTTAGTAACCTTCTTCCAATCGAACAAACGTTTCATTTCGGCACTGGCAAGAT
>ERZ773180.242-NODE-242-length-36566-cov-6.129495_pt1 | contig 36566 bp, 25 predicted proteins | sample MGYA00511080_ERZ773180 | MGnify/ENA primary metagenome ERZ773180 (study PRJEB29015, sample SAMEA2738175) | human oral metagenome | biome: human oral; feature: human-associated habitat; material: saliva | place: China | collected 2178 ... | reverse complement strand
CTCGTAGAGTCAACCGGCAAGTGCAAAATTAGGCTATTCTTTTGAAGAACTCTGCTTTTGGTGTTTCAAACTTTAGTTTTAGTCTGGGTCTACTGTTGATTTTCTTCTGAATACTCGCCATCTTTTTATCACCTCAAATCGTTATTTCCAGAAAATCTCCATGCTCTGTTTCACAAATCAACTTCTTCAAGTCCATAGAAACAACATAGTACTCAAAAAACGAGCATTCTCCAATTATGAATACCACATCTGCGACCCTTGCCTTGAATATGTGTGTGACATCCAATTCAGCAATAAAATAGCAGAAGTCTTCATTGTTCAAGAAGCAAGATATCCGTTTGTATTGATAATCATCATCATAATGATGCTCCTTCGGGGGAAAACGAAAAGATAGCCACCAAACTCTAGGATTGCCTAGTACAAATCGATTTTTGATTCTATCCAAGACATCACCTCCGAGCTCCTGAATTGTCTCTCTTGCATCAAGGCTCTCTATACATCTCAATAGCTCTTGATATTGTTCGTCCATTTGCAATTACATAAATAGTTAATGTCCATCTATCACACCCTCATCCTTCTTGGGTTCGCCGAAGGAATATGTCCCCCCCTACAATCCTATTCTTCATCTTCGAGCGTTGCAAGAAAAAAATCGTGCAACATCCCACTTATGACTTGTTCCCCTGATGTCAACTTAAAATCCTCACCCTCCCCCTGTGTGGCAAAAGTAGAACTTCCGTCTATGTATGATAGTACACTCGAAAGTGTATCCTCCATTATTAGTCTAGCAAAAAATCTTAACTGCACTCTCCCCTTATGGTCTAGTTTGTCATATAAAGAAGCCGTTGCTTTCCAATACATATGGGTTATACTATCCCTGTCAATAGTGCGCAGTATCTCAAAATAGCGGTGGAGACTCTTATCAAAAATCTCATCCTTAATAGATTTCACAAATTCTCTATCTGTCATCTATGTAGGTGTATTATTAATGCTTTCCTCTAGGAGGCTTATTCATTTCAGGATACATTGATTTGTTTAAATTATTGCCGTCCGGTAAAAGTTTTACACGGCGATAAATAAGGCTGAAACCCTCTTGCAGGATTTCTGCCTCTTTTGTTACTTTGCTTGTTACAAAATAAACACTAGTAACATGAGCAAAAGTACATATTTTACCGGACAGCCGGTCTATAGTCAGGTCATAAAATTGCTCGACAAGGCCGTAGAGTCAACCGGCAAGTGCAAAATTAGACTATTCTTTTGTAGAACTCTGCTTTTGGTGTTTCAAACTTTAGTTTTTGCCTGGGTCTATTGTTGATTTTCTTCTGTATACTCGCAATCTTTTTATCGGTAAGATTATCGAAGTTGGTGTGCTTTGGAATATATTGTCTGATGACCTGAGTTCGGTCTAAGCAATTCTCCTTTCTCTTTCGATGATTTCTATTATTGCCGTTTTGAAGTTTACCAGACAGCAATAATTCGAAAACAATGTCGCACGCTAAAGGCACGTATACTGGAACCGGGACGCTTTATGCAAGAGGTGTTTCATTGGAAGATTTTCTAAGCAGTGACATAGAACTCCTACTGGAATATTTTTTTTACAATCCGGTAACCCCAGCCCTCTCTCCCACCCTCAGAAAAGCCCTCGCGCGCGTAATGCGCGCGCGTCCGGCGTTTTTCGATTTTTGTGTTCACCGCTTCACCATTTCGCCATAAACTACTCATGATCAACGTATTGCGTGTGAAGGCTTCACCTGCAAAGCCTTCACACAAAGTTCACCGTTTCCTTCACCGCAACCTTCTCTGTACGAATTAGTTAGAAGCGAGGTGAAGGGTGAACATAGAAAATCGGAACTCGGTGAAGTGCGCATACGCGATCGCGACGTGTGTGTAGGGGCGTGTCCGCGAGATGAAAACACCGCGGCGGGTGAAGGTGAAAATCAAGAGGGCGAGACGAAAGGACGAGAAGTGCGGAACGAGTCGTTCGGCTGCCGCGACGGAGGGCGAACTCGGTGAGGGCGCTCGAACAAGTGCGCAACAAAGACGAAAAAGTTCCCATATTTTGTGACGAACCTCCCCACTTTTTCGAAAAAGACGTCGCGTTTTCGCAGCGGGTTTTCAGGCGGCACGACAAAGTGCAGTGCCTTTTCACGAAGTTCTGCACAAAGCGCAAGGCCGGGCGGCGAAATTCATTACATTTCGTTGGCACTTCCACCAAAATCCCTTATTTTTGCAGGAAAACATTCGCTGTGGCGGCCACCTTGTGCCGCCCGTTCCCACCGATATGAAGAAACTGCTGTCTCTCCCCCCCAATGTCGTGGACTGTTTCCACACGGTCAGCAACCTGCCCACGGCTGAATATTTCTGCACCTCCGATCCCGTCGACTGCAAACTGGGCAGCGGCGGCGGCACCACGTGGCTGCTCGAAGAAGCCGCCCTCGCCGAGGGGGCCGAAGACTTCGACAAATGGTTGGCGCGCGAAAAGCGCATTCTCCTCCACGCCGGCGGTCAGAGTCGCCGCCTGCCGGCTTATGCGGCCTGCGGCAAAGTGCTGCTGCCCGTCCCCGTGTTTCGTTGGGCACGCGGCCAGCGCCTCGACCAAACGCTCCTCTCGCTCCAACTCCCCCTCTACGAACGCATCATGGCGGCCGCTCCCGACAGCCTGCGCACGCTCGTGGCCAGCGGCGACGTCTATATTCGCGCCACCGAGCCCCTCCTGCCGGTACCCGAAGCCGATGTGGTGTGCTACGGCCTGTGGGCCGATCCCGCTTCGGCGCGCAATCACGGCGTGTTCTTCATGCACCGCGACCATCCCGAGCGTTTGGACTTCATGCTCCAAAAACCGAGCATCGAACAGCAGCACGAGTTGGCCTCCACCCACTTGTCGCTCATGGACTTGGGCATCTGGTTGTTGAGCGACTGCGCCGTCTCGCTCCTGCGCCGCCGTTCGTTCGGCGAAGGCGGTGACCGCGTGGCCTACGATCTCTATTCGCAATTCGGTTGCGCCCTCGGCGCGAACCCCACCGCCGACGATGAAGAACTACGCGGCCTCACAGTGGCCGTTCTCCCCCTCACGGGCGGCGAATTCTACCATTTCGGCACCACTCCCGAGATGATCAGTTCCACGGCCGCGCTCCAAAACGTGGTGAAAGACCAGCGTCTCATCCTGCGCCGCGGGGTGAAGAAACACAGCACCATCTTCACGCAAAACGCCCGCGTGGAACAGCAATTCGCTCCCGAACTCCAAAACATTTGGGTCGAAAACAGTCACCTCCCCGCCAGCTGGCAGTTGGAAGGCGACCACGTGCTCACCGGCATTCCCGTGAACGACCGCGCCGTACACTTGCAACGCGGTCAGTGCGTCGATATCGAAGCCTTCGGCGACAGCCAGTTTGTGCTGCGCCCCTATGGTTTCCACGACGCTTTCCGCGGTGACGTGCACGATGCCGCCACCCATTACCTCGGCCGCCCCGTCGGCGAGTGGCTTTCTGCCCGCGGCATTGCCGCCGACGAACTGGGTCGCACCGACGACCTGCAGGCCGCCGCATTGTTCCCCGTCTGCGACACTACCGACGAGCTGTTTGACCTCCTCGAGTGGATGTTGGCCGAACAACCCGACCCGGCGTTGACGGCATTGTGGCGCAGCAAACAGCGTTTGAGCGCCGACGAAATCGCGGCGCGCGCCAATCTCGTGCGCCAAGAACAACAGCGCCGTGCCTTCCGCCGCGACAACCTGCCGCTCCTCGCCGAGCACTACCAACGCAGCGTGATGTATCAGATCGACCTGCGCGACGCGGCACAGAAATTTGTCAACGCCCACCTCGATCTTCCGCCCGCTTTGACGGACGAGGCTCCGCTGATGCACCAAATCCGCGATGCGATGTTCCGCGCACAGGTGCACCGCCTGCGCGGCGAGGACGGCGACAGCGACGAAACGCGCGCCTTCTCGCTCCTGCGCGACGGCTTGACGCAATCGGCGCGCGGCGATCTCCAATTGCCTCGCCTCGATGTCTACCGCGATCAAATCGTTTGGGGACGCTCGGCCGTGCGCATCGACGTGGCCGGCGGCTGGACCGACACACCGCCCTACTGTCTGAACTCGGGCGGCAATGTGGTGAACTTCGCCATCGAATTGAACGGACAACAGCCCTTGCAAGTCTATGTGAAGTCTACTCAAGAGCCGCAGATCGTATGCCGCAGCATCGACCTCGGTGCGATGGAGGTGATCACCACCTACGAAGAGTTGGCGCAGTTCAACAAAGTGGGCTCGCCCTTCTCCATTCCCAAAGCCGCCCTCGCGCTCTGCGGTTTCCTCCCGCAGTTTGCCGCCGAACCGCACCGCACCCTCCGCGACTGCCTCAACGCTTTCGGCGGCGGTATCGAAATCACGTTGCTCGCCGCCATCCCGGCCGGTTCAGGCCTGGGCACGAGCAGCATTCTTGCCGCCACAGTGCTCGGCGCGCTCTCCGATTTCTGCGGTTTGGGCTGGGATAAATTCACCGTGGGCAACCGCACGCTCATTCTCGAACAACTGCTCACCACGGGCGGCGGCTGGCAAGACCAGTTCGGCGGTGTGCTGCATGGTGTGAAGCTCCTGCAGACGAAAGCGGGCTTCGACCAAACGCCGGTGGCGCGCTGGTTGCCCGACACGCTCTTCATGGCACCCGAACAGCGCGCCTGCCATTTGCTCTACTACACGGGCATCACGCGCACGGCCAAGAATATTTTGGCAGAAATCGTGCGGGGCATGTTCCTCAACTGCGGCACGCGCTTGCGCCTGCTCGACGAGATGAAGGAGCACGCCATGGACATGTTCGAAGTATTGCAACAAGGCGATCTCGAACACTACGGCCGTTTGGTACGCAAGACGTGGCAACAAAACAAGCTCCTCGACGCCGGCACAGAACCCGAGATCGTGGCGCAACTTTGCCGCCGCATCGACGACCTCTGCTGGGGCTACAAACTGCCCGGTGCAGGCGGTGGCGGCTACCTCTACATGGTGGCGAAAGATCCCGAGGCGGCCGCGCGCATTCGCACCCTGCTGCTCGAAAATCCCCTCACGGAATCGGCACGCTTTGTCGACATGAAACTTTCGCACAAGGGATTGCAGGTGAGCCGCAGCTAAACCGCAGTTTCATCGCCGAGTTTCCTCAGCGATTCTCAAAAAAGAATAATAACACAGCCAAAGCACCCTGCCAAGAGATGCTTGGCACGCTATTGGCTATAAGCCTACAATAGCTTAGCAAGTCAATATCATTCCATTTACGACGTTCATCACTCATGACAAAAGACCTCATAGACATCATCATCGAAGGTATTCAAGAAAAAAAGGGCCGTGACATCGTTGTGGCCGATCTGCGCAACATCCCGACGGCATCGACCGACGCCTTTGTGATTTGCACGGCCGGTTCGCCGGCGCAGGCCGACAGTATCGTCGACAGCATCGAGAACATGGCGCGAACGCGCATGGGCGAACACCCCGCCGCCATCGCCGGCCGCACCAATGCGCAGTGGATCGCGATGGATTTCGGCAATGTTATGGCACACATCTTCCTGCCCGACACGCGCGAATACTACGATCTCGAACACCTTTGGGACGACGCAGCGATCACACAGATCGCTGATCTCGACTAAATACGACACCCCACACACAGCCGCGCTTTGCGGCCGTGAACAAATCAGACGCCCATGTCCAAAAAGAACAATACATCTCCGCAGGAGCCCAAGATGCCAAGATTCAACCTGACTTGGTTGTATTTTTCCATCATCGCCATTATGGCCGGCTTCCTCTGGTTCGGCAACTCCAATCCCGGCAGCTCCTCAAAAGAGGTCAGCTATTCGGAACTCAAACAATACATCGCCAAAGGCTATGGCAATGAAATCATTGTCGACAAAGGCGAAGGACAAATCAGTTTAGCGGTTCGTCCGGAACACATCCGCACGGTTTTTCACCAAAGTGCCGAACAAGTGGGCGCGCACCCCAAGGTGCGTGCCAAATACCCCTCTGCCGATCGGGTAGATGACTACCTCAACTCGATAAAATACAAAGGCAAGGTGACGTATGACGAGACGCACAATTATTTTATGACACTCTTGGGCGCCGTACTGCCCATCCTCCTCTTTGCCGCCATTTGGTTGTTCGCCTTGCGTGGCATGGGCGGCGCTGCCAATGGCATTTTCGGGGTGGGTAAGAGCAAAGCCAAGGAGTACACCAAAGGCGAAGGCGTGAACATCACCTTCAAGGACGTGGCCGGTCAAGAGGGCGCGAAACAAGAGGTGAAAGAAATTGTGGACTTCCTCAAGAATCCCGACAAATACACCGAGTTGGGCGGTAAAATCCCCAAGGGTGCGCTCCTCGTCGGCCCTCCGGGAACCGGTAAGACCTTGTTGGCGAAAGCCGTTGCGGGCGAAGCCGGCGTACCCTTCTTCTCCATGTCAGGCTCTGACTTTGTCGAAATGTTTGTCGGCGTGGGAGCAAGCCGCGTTCGCGACCTGTTCGAAAAAGCCAAGGAGAAAGCTCCCTCGATCGTGTTCATCGACGAAATTGACGCCGTGGGTCGCGCCCGCTCCAAGGGAGCAAGTTTCGGCGGCAACGACGAACGCGAAAACACCCTCAACCAACTGTTGACGGAAATGGACGGTTTCGGCACGAACTCCGGTGTCATCATTCTCGCCGCGACCAACCGTGTCGACGTGCTCGACCAGGCTTTGCTGCGCGCCGGACGTTTCGACCGTCAAATCTACGTCGATCTCCCCGATCTGCCCGAACGCATTGCGATCTTCAACGTGCATTTGCGTCCCCTCAAGCTGCAACCCGGCTTGGACATCGACCTCCTCGCCCGACAAACGCCGGGCTTCTCGGGCGCCGACATCGCCAACGTATGCAACGAGGCCGCCCTCATCGCCGCACGCCACAACCGTGAGGCGGTGACAAAGCAAGATTTCCTCGATGCCGTGGATCGTATCATCGGCGGTTTGGAAAAGAAGACGCGCGTCATGACCAATGAGGAAAAACGCGCCATCGCCATTCACGAAGCGGGTCATGCTTCGGTGTCGTGGTTGCTCGAACACGCCAATCCCCTCGTCAAAGTCACCATTGTGCCCCGCGGTCAATCGCTCGGTGCCGCTTGGTATCTGCCGGAAGAGCGTACGATCACCACAAAGGAGCAGATGCTCGACGAAATCTGCGCAACGCTGGCCGGTCGTGCCGCCGAAGAAGTCTTCCTCGGCCGCATTTCGAGCGGTGCGCTCAACGATTTGGAGCGCGTCACGCAACGTGCCTACGGTATGGTGGCCTATTTGGGCATGAGCGAGAGCTTGCCCAATCTCTCTTACTACTCCAACCAAGAAAGTTTCCAAAAGCCGTATTCCGAAGAGACCGGTCGCCGTATCGATGCGGAAGTGTCGCGCCTCATCAACGAACAATACGAACGCGCCAAGCGCTTGCTCACGGAAAATGCGGCGAAGCACAACGAACTCGCCGATCTGCTCTGCGAGCACGAGGTGATTTTCGCAGCCGACGTGACCAATATCTTCGGTCCGCGTCCGTGGAAGAGCCGCGCCGAGATCATCATGGAAGAACAACCGCCCGTTCACCAAGAAACACCGGCAGACGCGTCGCTCACATCGGCAGAGCCCATGACACCCACCGCCGACTCTGCAACGGAACCCGCGAAATCTGTAGAAGAAAGCGACAACACGCCCGAAACCTCAGGGACTTCTTCCTCACACCCCGTGGATGCGCCGTTCTCTCCCAACTGATTCATTTCCATCCTCAACATGAACAATCTCGTGCTTCGCGCCATCACCGGCGCACTCTACGTGGCCGCTCTCGTCGGCTGCACCTTGGGAGGTGAAATCGCGTTCTTCATCTTCTTCACGCTGGTCGGCGCGCTGACCACTTGGGAGTTTATCACCAACGTCAACGCACACGACGGGGCAACGGCCAACCGCTTCATCGCAACAGCTGCCACGGTGGCTTTTATGGTCGCCTTCCGCGAATGCTGCTACCCCGGTCACCTCACCTACGCGCACTTCCTGCCGTTTGTGGCCACCCTGCTCTATCTGCTCATCAGCGAATTGTATCGCAACGAACCGCATCCATTGAAAAACTGGGCGTACGCCTTCGCCGCTCAATTATATATTGCGTTGCCGTTCTCGATGATCTTCCTGCTCGGTGTACACTATGATCCAGCGGCCGGTACGACGAGTTTCAACGGCTGGTTGCCGCTGTCCGTTTTCTTCTTCCTTTGGACGAGCGACACCGGCGCCTACCTCTGCGGTTCGGCCTTCAGCCGCTTCATCCCGGCGAAACTCTTCCCGCGCATCTCGCCCAACAAATCGTGGATCGGCTCCGTGGGTGGCGGCGTGCTCGTGGTCATTCTCGCTCTCGTCCTCAGTCAGGTGCTCCCCGACGTCGCCCTCAGTCCCCTCGGCTGGGTCGGTCTCGGATTGACCGTCTGCGTTTTCGGCACGTGGGGCGATTTGGTAGAAAGTCTTTTCAAGCGCCACCTCGGCATCAAAGACAGCGGTAAAATTCTCCCCGGACACGGCGGCATGCTCGACCGCTTCGACTCGGCGCTCCTCGCCATTCCGGCCGCGGTGCTCTATATGCAATTCGTAGCCAAAGCATTTTGATATTCGTTCCACCTCGCAACGAAATTCATTCTCTCCTTATTGAATAAGCGTGCATTTCTTTGGAATGCACGCTTTCTTTGTTTTCCACCTTCACCGCGACGACAGCGCCGCCCCTTCTCCATATCGACCTCCTCCAACCTATGATTTTGCTATTTGGTGGGGGCAATTCTTGGTAAATCCAAAGAAAAAACTTACTTTTGTCGAATAAGTACCCCATCCCTTTCCCTATGTCAGATCCCGGTTCCCCTCTCACTTCCACTGCCGCCCGACAACCCCACTGGTTCATTCTCTGTGGAGCCCGTATGTGGGAAGAACAGGCGCGCGAACTCCTGGTAGCCCGCGGTTTTCGCGCATTTGTGCCGCTGCGTCCTGCATCGCGCATGAGCAAGACAGGGAAAGTGGTGCTGCGTCCGCAACCGCTGCTCGCCGGTTGGGTCTTCGTCTACGCCACTTGGCAAGAACTCGAAGACTTCAAGCAGTTTGTGCAACACCGTCACGGCAAGAAACTCTATTTCCACGTGCGTCGCCAAACCTTGCAGCCGGTGGCCGGCTCCGGTCGCACCACGCCCATCACGCGCAACCGCATCACCCTCATCGACGAGTCGGAGATGGAGCGTTTCATCACCTTCTGCACCGCCGCACAAGACGATTTGCGCTTCTTCACTCCCGAAGAAGTGAAACTCAAAGCCGGCGATCGAGTGCGCGTCATCGGCGGCCCGTTCAACGGACAAGAGGGCTATTTCCTAAAAACAGCGGGCAAGCGCTCAAAAAGTCTCGTCATCGAACTTCCCGGCTGCCTCTTGGCCGCCACCACCACCGTTCTTCCCGAACTGGTTCAAGTGATCGAACGCCGCAAAGACTGAATGCAACAGAAAATAGCGCACTCCCCTTCAAAAGCGCACAAGTTTGTAGCCAAGCCTACTCGACTCTCAAACAAAAGCACTCCACTTTTGAGTAAAAAACCTCTCTACTTTGAGCAAAAGTAGTCTACTTTCGGGCAAAACGTCCCACCTTTTAGCATAACATCATCACCATGAAAGGAATTGTCCTTGCCGGAGGTAGCGGCACGCGCCTCTATCCCATCACCAAAGGGATCAGCAAACAGCTGCTTCCCATCTTCGACAAACCGATGGTCTACTATCCCATCTCGGTACTGATGCTCGCCGGCATACGGGATATCCTCATCATCTCCACCCCCCACGACCTGCCCGGTTTTCGACGGCTCTTGGGCGACGGCTCTGACTTCGGGGTGAAATTCACCTATGCCGAACAGCCCTCGCCCGACGGTTTGGCACAAGCCTTCCTCATCGGTCGCGAATTCATCGGCGAGGACAGCGTGTGCCTTGTGCTGGGCGATAACATTTTCCACGGCGCCGGCTTCAGCGGCATGCTCCAATCGGCCGTCGCCACCGCAGAACAGGACAACAAAGCCACGGTGTTCGGCTACCGCGTCAACGACCCCGAACGCTACGGCGTGGCCGCCTTCGACGCCGAGGGCAACTGCACCTCCATCGAAGAGAAACCCGAGCAACCGAAATCCAACTATGCCGTGGTCGGTCTCTATTTCTATCCGAACTCCGTGGTCGACATCGCCGCCGGCATCCGTCCCTCGGCACGCGGCGAACTGGAAATCACCACCGTGAACCAAGAATATCTCGAACGCGGTCAACTCAAAGTGCAAACCCTCGGTCGCGGTTTCGCTTGGCTCGACACCGGCACCCACGAATCACTGTCTGAAGCCTCCACCTACATCGAAGTGCTCGAAAAGCGCCAAGGCTTGAAAGTGGCTTGCCTCGAAGACATCGCCTACACCCAAGGTTGGCTCACGGCCGACGACCTGCGTCGCATCGCCGAACCCATGCGCAAAAACCAATACGGGCAGTACCTTCTCAAACGTGCCGCCGAACAACAATAAAAACGGAGTACTCTCCTTTTCAATAGTCAAGGAGCCAGTGCCATCGCAGCGCCACAGTTTTCGCTCCCACACATCGTGGTTCGCCCTGCTCCTCTTTCACCTACAATGAACGTCATTTCCACCTCGCTCGAAGGAGTCGTCATCCTCGAACCTCGTGTGTTCGAAGACGCGCGCGGCTATTTCTTCGAATCATTCTCCCAACGCGAATTTGACGAAAAAGTTCGCCCCATCCGCTTTGTCCAAGACAACGAATCGCGCTCCACACGCGGTGTCATGCGCGGTCTTCACTATCAGCGCATGCCCCACACGCAGAGCAAACTCGTGCGCTGCACGCAAGGTCGCGTGGTCGATGTCGCCGTAGACATCCGCCACGGTAGTCCCACTTTCGGACAACATGTGGCCGTCGAACTCTCCGCCGAAAACCATCGTCAGCTCTTCATTCCGCGCGGATTCGCTCACGGTTTCGCCGTGCTCAGCGACATCGCTGTGTTCGAATACAAGTGCGACAATTTCTACGCCCCCGAATCGGATGCCGGCATCTCCTTGCTCGACGAACGTCTCGACATCGATTGGCGTATGCCCGTTGCCGACGCCCTGCTTAGCGAAAAAGATCTGCACCATCCCCTCTTTGACGAAGCCCCCGCCGACTTCCACATCGACGATCGACTCTATTGAATCCCATCCCCCATGCAAATTCTCGTCACCGGCGCGGGCGGTCAACTCGGCAGCGAAATTCGTCGCCTCTCCGCCGCCACGCCGCACAGCTTTCACTTCACTGATGTCGCCGCGCAAGCCGATCCGCTCACGCTGCCCCTCGACATCACCGACCGCGAAGCCGTTCTTCGCTTCGTGAACGACAATGCCATCGACTGCATCATCAACTGCGCCGCCTACACCAACGTCGACGCCGCCGAAAATGATACCGAGCGTTGCGACCTCATCAACCACCTTGCCGTAGAAAACCTCGCACTCGCCGCCCACGCGGCCGATGCCTGGTTGGTGCACATCTCCACCGACTACGTGTTCGGTGCCGAACCCTACAACACCCCCTGCCGCGAAGACCAGCAAGGCACACCCACCGGCGTGTACGGCGCTACGAAACTCCGCGGCGAACAAGCCATTCGCCGCGTCGACTGCAAGCACCTCATCTTCCGCACCGCCTGGCTCTACAGTCCCTACGGCAAGAACTTCGCCAAGACCATGCTCCAACTTACCGGCAGCCGTCCCGAAGTGAAAGTTGTCATCGACCAGTGTGGCACCCCCACCGCCGCCGCCGATCTGGCCGGCGCCCTCCTCACGATTCTTTCCCGACCGCTGACGGCCGACCACATCGGCACCTACCACTATTCAGACGAAGGCGTTTGCTCGTGGTACGACTTCGCCGTGGCCGTGGCACGCGAAGCCGGTCACACCGACTGCCGCGTACTGCCCTGCCGTTCCTCCGAATATCCCAGCCCCGTGCAGCGTCCTGCCTACAGCGTGCTCGACAAAACGAAGGTGAAAACCACCTTCGGTCTCGAAATCCCCTATTGGCTCGACAGTCTGCGCGACAGCATCGCCCGTCTGCGCGACAGCGAAACGGTCTAACCCTTGCTTTCAGCCCCAACACCCCACGCTATGCACACCATCGTCATCACCGGCGGCGCCGGTTTCATCGGCAACCACGTCGTGCGCCGTTTTGTTCAGCAATATCCCGACTACCATATCATCTGCCTCGACGTACTCACCTACGCCGGCAACTTGGCCAACCTCGCCGACGTGGAAAACGCGCCGAACTATGAGTTCGCCCGCCTCGACATCTGCGACTACGCCGCCGTGCGCCGTCTGCTCGAAGAGAAGCACGTCGACGGCATCATTCACCTCGCCGCCGAAAGTCACGTCGATCGCTCCATCAAAGATCCGATGTGCTTCGCCCGCACCAATGTGATGGGCACCCTCAGCCTACTGCAGGCCGCCCGCGACTATTGGGAGTCGCTGCCCGAACGCTACGAAGGCAAGCGCTTCTACCACATCTCCACCGACGAAGTGTACGGTGCCCTCGACATCACGCGTCCCGGCGACACCGCCCCCTACGGCGACGACTTCTTTGTCGAAACCACCCCCTACAGCCCCCACTCCCCCTACTCGGCCTCGAAAGCCTCGAGCGACCACTTCGTCCGTGCCTACCACGACACCTACGGCATGCCGACACTCATCAGCAACTGCTCGAACAACTACGGCCCCAACCAGTTCCCCGAGAAGCTCATTCCGCTGCTCATCAACAACATTCGCCACCGTCGTCCCCTCCCCGTCTACGGCAAAGGCGAAAACGTGCGCGACTGGCTCTATGTCGTGGATCACGCCCGCGCCATCGACCTCATCTATCACAAGGGGGCGATAGCCGACACCTATAATATCGGCGGTTTCAACGAATGGCGCAACATCGACATCGTACGCCTCGTGGTGCGCACCGTCGATCGCCTCCTCGGCCGCCCCGAAGACGCCGATCTCGACCTCATCACCTACGTCACTGACCGCGCCGGCCACGACTTGCGCTACGCCATCGACTCCACAAAACTCAAAAACGAACTGGGTTGGGAACCCTCCCTCCAATTTGAACAAGGCATCGAGGAAACCGTGCGCTGGTATCTCGACAACCAAGACTGGATGGATCGCATCACCTCGGGCGACTACCTGCGCTACTACGAAGACATGTACGCCGGTCGTTGACGTCTCGCCCGCCCCTCCGCCTTTCTGTCCCTTTCCACACAGCGAGTGGGAAGTAAATGACAACTAAACTTGCCATTTACTTCCCACTTTTGTTTGGTCGTTCGTGGAATTTGCTTTATATTTGCGCACACGAACAAACAATATAACACCATATCCATGAAGTTATTTACGCAATTTGCTCTGCTCTGCTGCCTCGGCCTCCCGCTTTCAGCACAAGCCCAAAGTGGTTTCAGCCTCCAACAGCAGACCCTTCCCAACCCGGACAACGAACCGGCTCCCGTACACCCCGTGCCCTCTCCTCGCCAGCTCAAGTGGCAGGAAACAGAGTTCTATGCCTTCTTCCACTACGGCATGAACACCTACACCGGTTTGGAATGGGGGAAAGGTAATGAAGACGTAAATCGTTTCGCCCCCACCCAAGTGCCCAACCCCGAGCAGTGGCTTCAAGCCGCCAAAGACGCCGGCATGCGCGGTGGTATCGCGGTGATCAAGCACCACGACGGTTTCTGCCTCTGGCCCACCGCCACCACCAACCACAACGCTACGGCCTCTTCCAACGTCAACGCCAAGAAGACCAACATTCCCCGCGACTTCGCCGATGCCGCGCGCAAGCTCGACATGAAATATGGCTTCTACATCTCACCTTGGGATCGCAACTCGGCTCTCTACGGCACCGACCGCTATGTAAAAGAGGTATTCTTGCGCCAATGTCTCGAAGCCGCACAATACGGCAAAGACCAATTTGAAATGTGGTTTGACGGCGCCAACGGCGGCGACGGCTACTACGGTGGCCAAAACAAGACCATCAACGTCGGCGACGCTAATGTCTACTACGACGTGCCCAACCTCCGCGACTCCGTCCACAAGATCCTCCCCGACTGCGTGATGTGGGGTGTCGGCGGCGAAGCCCGCTGGATCGGTAACGAACAAGGCTGGGCCGGTGAAACCAACTGGTGCATGGGCGACGGCACAAGCGGCAACATCAACGGCTGGTACTGGCACCCCGGTGAGAGCGACGCCAAAGCCACCAACCTGGGTTGGTTCTGGCACAACGGCGAAAGCCCCGCCTCGGCCGAACGCCTCTTCCAGATGTATCTCGAAACGGTAGGTCGCAACGCCACGCTCATCCTCAACCTCCCGCCCGACCAATCGGGTTCACTGCCCAACGCCACCGTTAGAACAATGAAGCAACTCGGCAATTACATCAGCGAGCGCTTCAAGACCAACCTCGCCAAGACGGCCACCGTGGTCGCCAGCGAAACGCGCACCCCCGGCGCCGGTCGCAACTATGACGTGAAGAACCTCTTCGACGGCAGCACCACGACCTACTGGGCCACGAACGACGGCACGAAGCAAGCCACCCTCACCTTCACTTGGGACAGCCCCCAAACCCTGCGCTACGTCGACCTCATGGAACTTGTCGCCAAGGGACAACGCGTCAAGAAGTTCAAGATCGAAGTCACCGAAGACGGCACCACGTGGAAACCCACGGGCGGTAACATCGCCACGACCACCATCGGCTACAAGCGCATCATCCCCCTCAACGGTAGCACCGAACACAGCTACGACCGTGGCACCAACGCCGTCGGTCTGCGCATCACGATCGAAGATGCCAAGGCTTGCCCCTTGCTCAAGAGCGTAGCCATCTATTAATCTGTAAAGCCCACCCACAATGAAATTCAAACATATCCTCCCCGTGGCTGCCCTGGCTTTGCCGATGGCCGCCTCCGCACAAAACGTCTACCTCCCCACCCTCGATTTCGAACAGACCACATGGAAAGCCCTCGGTGTGTTCGACACGTGGGAGGCCTCTCCCTTCCGCACCGGCGCCCTCACCGGCAACTGTGCCCTGCTCGACAACCCCACCACAAGCGAACTCAACCCCATCGACGGCACGCCCGTCAACAGTTCGGCCAAAGTGCTCGCCGTGCAGCGCTCACGCTACGGTTCGAACACCTTCGGCGCCCGCATCACACTCAACGAGCCCTTCGACCTCACCGCCACGCCCAAATACGTCCACGCTTGGATCCACACGCCCAAAGCCGGACGTGCCATGATCATCGGCCTCGGTAAGCGCAAAGACCGTCCCGGTCAAAGCGACGACGTGGTGCAGTTTGCTCAAATCACGGGTTCTGCGCTCGAAGCCAACCAATGGCAGGAAGTCGTGCTTCCCGCCGCCGGCAACGAAGGCGTGCAGATTCACAGCCTTGTCATCGTGCCCCACTGCGAAAGTCCGCACGATCTCACCGAAGACTTTGCCGCCTACATCGACAATGTCAGCGTCAACGACAGCCCCACCCCGTCGCTCATCACGGGCTATTATCCCACCGCTGTCGACAAGAAGCAAGCCTACACCCGCAACGACCGTCACCTCGACGCCGTTCGTCTCACGGTGGACGGCAAGACGCAGGCCTACAACGTGCCCACGCCGCGTACGGTCTACACCAACGCCGGCGCCGCAGCCCTCTTCGCCAAGCCCGGCGACGTCGTGACGCCCTCCGTGTCCTACACCGGCACTTGGATGCACAGCTACGTCTACCTCGACAAGAACCAAGACGGACAATTCGATCCGCAAACCGAACTCGTCAGCTACTCCTACTATCAAGGTAAGAACAGCGAAGGTCAAGCTGTGAGCAACGGCAACACCATCCAGCCGCGTCCCTTCACCATCCCCGCCGACCTCGCCCCCGGCATCTACCGCCTGCGCTACAAAGTAGACTGGGACAACAACGATCCTCTCGGCTCGGGCGACGTGCTCAAACACGGCGGTGCCTTCGTCGACATCCGTCTCAATGTCCACGGTAGTGCAGCCATCTTGCGCCAGCAAAACCTCAACGGTGAAATCATCACGCCCGAAGGTGCCAAGCTCGAAAGCTACCAAGCGCCCTTCGGTCAGCCCTTCACCGTGAAGATGAACCCCGCCGACGGCTTCGAATACGCCGGCATGATCGTGAAGCACGGTTATCGCCTCACCGCCGACAGCCTCTCGAAAGACAACGTGCAGTGGGAAACCATCCGTGTGCCGCGCAGCATCTTCAAGGCCGACAACACCTTCACCCTCCCCGCTGAGTGGATGGATGGCGAGATACTCCTCCAAGGTCTCTTCATCGAAAACGGCAAGTACCAACCCGAACCCGCTCCCCAGTGGTATTCGCGTTTCACCCCCGGTGAGATCGTCAATGGCAAGTTCGCCACCGGTTCACAGTGGTACTCCATGCAGATCGGCCAACAGGGCTACGTCCTCAAAGCCGACGGCACGCAGAAGACCCTCGAGCTCGCCGACACCGAAGTGAATCCCGAAGATGGGAAACAACTCTGGTGCTTCGTGGGCAACAACGCCGAAGGCTTTCGCATCTACAACCTCGCAGCCGGCACGGGCTATGTCCTCGCCGCGCCCACCAACATGGGCAACGACAAAGGCGGTAGCTCCTTTCCCACCCTGCAACCCGTAGGATCCATTCCTCAAGGCTATTCGGCTGTTTGGCGTTTCTCCGACTCTAACGACCTCGGCAAGAGCGGTCCCGCCTACGCCTACATGTACGAAGACGGTATCCCCGCCAACAAAGTGAACAACCGCAACAACAAGTTCGCCTTCTGGAACGGCGGTGCCGACAAGGGTTCGACCCTCACCATCCTGCCCGTCACCTCCAACCTCACCACGAGCGTAGCCTCCGTCGCTACGCAAAACGTGGTCAGCGGTCCGGCCTATGACCTCGCCGGTCGCCGTGTGGCACAAAACACCCGCGGTGTCCTCGTGCAGAAAGGCAAAGTAGTCGTTCGCTGATTCCAAAAGTCCTTTCGCGGCGCACATGCGCCCACTCATTCCCCAAGCGGGCAGCCACTGCAAAGTGACTGCCCGCTTTTGTTGTGTGTTGTGCCCTTTTATTGGAGTCATCGCCAATAGGAACGCTTACCAACTCAGATATTGTTTTGAAAACGGGTATAAGCTCCAAAGTTCTCATGTTTGTGGTGAAATAAAAAATCAAACAAAGACCAATGGTCGCCGCAACAAATTGAAAATACAAACAAACTCATCAAACAGTATATTCCCAACAAGTCAACTCCGGTGATTTCACCGATAAAAAATTGGCGAGCATACAGCAGAAAATCAACCGTAGCCCCGGACAAAAGCTAAAGTTTGAAGCACCAAAAGCAGAGTTCTTCAAACGAATAGCCTAATTTTGCACTTGCCGGTTGACTCTACAAGGGTATTTCCCGGAGGAAGGCTAATTAGAACGGATACGAAGCGACCTGTGCCAATCCCGAAAACAACAAAACGGGGGTACTTGACGACAATTTACCAAAATCCCATCAAAAAAACAATATGGACAAGGGCGCAAAGAAATATGGCAACATCTATGAAATACCACTACCCAATGGGAAATTTACCTATATATGCAGGATAAAGCAATACGAGTTTGGCGTTTTTGATTATTTCTCCGAAAAGCCAGCCAATACCGATGAGCTGCTGTCTGTTGGGTTTAAGACTTACAAATCCTGTATAGAAACAGCCATAAGAAAGAAGGTTTGGAAACGAATAGGACAAGTCGATTTAGAGAAAGAAAATATAACATTTCCGGATCTAGCGGTTTTCTTGTCCTACAATAAAGAACTCTTCATTAGACAATCAAGAGTAATAAGAAACGGGAATTCTTCAACAGTGCCTCAAAAAGATTACATAGACCTACTAAAACGAGGATATATCGATGGCTTCTTTGACGACTACAAAATCTTTGAACGCTGGCTGTCTAGTAATATAGAACATTATCCAGACAATCAAGATATATTTCCTTTACCATCTCTGACCTGAGTTCAGTCTAAGTATGCTCCTTTCACCTTTGATGATTGCACCGATAAAAAGATGGCAAGCATACAGCAGAAAATCAACAGTAGCCCGGGACAAAACGAGAGTTTGAAACACCCTAAGCAGAGTACGAGAAAAGGATTGTCAAATTTCGCACTTGCCGGTTGACTCAACGTAGCACTTAAACCGACAATATGTTTAGTTTTTTCAGAAAAAGGCCAAGGTTAGACGTTCTCAACATGATAAGAGAACTCGCAACAATCATACCAAGCAAGCATGATGCTATCATAAGGCAAATAGAGGAAGGCATTGTTGTAGGCTTCATCTTGGAAGAAGATGCCTACCTTAAATTCAAACTAAATCCCTCTGTTATAAATCGCTTTGAAGACCCTACAGGTCGCTACTATTCCATTTCCGGATTTCAGCTTGAATGGGATGATGGTAGCAGGACTTGTTTTGCTCTTCGTGTTGGGTATGGCTTAGTTCTCGGCATAGAACTATCAGATCGCAGTGCCCTCTTTAAGCATCAAAATCAAAGAAGAATAATTCTCACATCGCTGAGGATTACCTATTTTGATTCGTCGGAAAACTCCTTTCTCTCCCCATCAGAAGCAAAGATGTTTAGTCCGAACGACTTATATGAAATCGAAATCCAGGGAATCCATCTCCTTCATTTGAAAGATCTTGATGATGGAGATTTTGTTGCTATAGATGAGAAGAAACACATCTATAAGGTGACACATTCTCCCGTTGAACTAACGCCCCTTAATCTTCTATTAGAGAACATTCCTCAACTATAGCTCGGTGTGATTTTAAGGTTCATCCTACGTTTGGCGTGTTACGGCAATCGTGTGGCGCAGATCACGTTGGATCAAAGCCCCTTTCATCCCTAAAACCACAAGCCACTTCTCACCCCTCGGTTTGAGCAGGAAGCCGCTTACAGACTTTGGGCCAATCCATGGCCTTCTCCTCCACCCCACACTCATCCTGTGGAATTTCGCCCTCTGTTCAGCAAGTCAAAGATCGTTTGCGTAGATGCATCGGGACGAAGTCCGACGGTGTGCGCTATGATAGACGCCGCTTGGCGGCAGGAAAAAGGAAAGTTGTGTTTTATCAAGCGCAAAGATAAGCACTATATTTCGAATAAGCGAAATTTTTCTGCAACAAAAATCACCTTTCTCTCGAACCTATAGTAAATCACCGAAAACAAGAGGACTTTTTCTCGAAAACGCTCTTGTTTCTTCCATCTTCTCCCCTCTTTTTTGCTAAAGACGCGCAGGCCCTCTCCGACTTCGCCCTTCGTCGTCCCTACGCGCACGTGTAGGTGTACGCTCACGGACACGCCCCCGCGCATCGCGCACTCACAGCAGTTTGCAATTCCTGCCTTCACCCTTCACATTCACCCTTAATCTACTGATTTTCTACAACTTACAGGTGAAGGGAAAGAGCGTTTTAACACTTCACCGGTGAAGGAAAATCCCCTTTTCCCTTCACCCTTTACACACTGTAAATCAATCTCTTACCATCCAAAGGTGAAGAGGTGAAGGCAAAAAACGAAAAACAGCGGACGCGCGCGCTACGCGTGCGCGATGGGGGCAGAAGTGGGAGGTCGGTTCACTTTTGAGAAAGGGTTTCCGGTAGTTGAGATCTCACTCCAAATGTCGGACGAACCTTATTCTTAGAGAAGAGGCTTAGACCGAACTCAGGTAGGAAGGATTGGCCGGTCACAGGCACAATACATGCATAACACATCGTATAAACAAGAAACTATACAAATTCAGCAACAAAAAAACCGGTCATACAGCGTTTATAATTGCATTTTGCCAAACACGAATAACAAAACGTCTAAAACGCACACAGAATCCCACTTTTCAAGACAAAAACCACTCAAACGTATAGCAAAACACGACACATTTCAACATTTTGAATTTGACTTCCCTAAAAATGCAAACTTAGAATTAGCATTTCGGACGCTAAAAAGTTAAAACGAACCCCCTGTGCTTCATTTTTCAGCGTGTAGCTTTGCCAAAAGTGTGTATAATCCTATATTTGCAAATACATACAATCGCAAGTCACAAAAAAGGTTGTTCACTTGCTCGGGAGCGCAGCGACTGCTCTCCCCCTGTAACATAGATCAGCAATCCAAATCAACAATAAGATGAACAAGAAGTCAGTCACACTCGGCGTAGCGCTCTTGATGAGCGGCGTAGCGATGGCACAGACGGCCGTGTTGGGTCACGTATCCGACAGCGAAGGCAATCCCATCGTCAACGCAGCAGTACGCATCGGCACCCGTACCGTGGCCCTCACCGACGGTAAAGGTAATTTCTCGTTAGCCAAAGTGCCCGCCGGCACGAAGTCTCTCACGATCGCCTATGTGGGTATGAAACCCCGCACCATGGAGATTAGTAAGAACGGCACGGTGAACGTAGTGCTCGAATGGGACGACTCCAACTTGAACGAAGCGATCGTAGTAGCCTACGGCACGGCGAAGAAAGCCTCGTTCACGGGTTCTGCCGCCACGATGAGCGCGCAGAAGCTCGAGAACCGTCAGGTATCTGACGTTTCGCGCGCCCTCAACGGCACCGTGGCCGGCGTGCAGACCACCAGCAACAACGGTCAGCCCGGTACCTCCGCCACCATCCGCGTCCGCGGTTTCGGTTCGATCAATGCCGAGATGAACCCCCTCATCGTCCTCGACGGCGTTCCCTACGACGGCGATCTCTCGTCGATCAACCCCAACGACATCGAAAACATCTCGGTGCTCAAAGACGCCGCCTCTGCCGCACTCTACGGTGCGCGCGGTGCCAACGGTGTGATGCTCATCACCACCAAGAAGGGTAAGTCGGGCGATGCCAAAGTGCAGTTCGAAGGCCGCTGGGGTGTGAACTCGCGCGAGATCTCGAACTACGACGTCATCCGCGACCCGAAAGCCTACATGACGCACCTCTACCAAGGCTTCTACAACGAAAACATCTACAACAACGGCCACACCCCCGCTCAGGCGATGACCGACGCCAACAAGCGCATCGTCAAGAAGCTCGGTTACCCCGTCTTCACCACCCCCAAGGGCGAACAGCTCTTCGACGCCAACGGCACCTTCAACCCCAACGCCACCCTCGGCTACATGGTGCGCGACGAGCAAGGCAACGCCCTCTACTATCTGCGTCCCGACAACTGGGAAGACGAAACCTTCCGTCAGAACACGCGCCAAGAGTACAACCTCAGCGTATCGGGAGGTAACGAGCGCTTCAACTACTATTGGGGCAGCGGTTACCTCAACGACGAAGGTATCATCGACAACTCGGGCTACAAGCGCTACAGCACCCGCCTGAATGTCGACTACCTGGCCAAGTCGTGGCTCAAGGTCGGCGCCAACCTCGGCTACGCTTACAGCAACAGCGCCTACCCCGAGTCGCAGACCAACAAAGACGGCACCAGCTCCGCCAACGCCTTCTACGTGGCCAACAGCATGGCGCCCGTCTACCCCATGTATGTGCGCACCCCCGACGGCAACATCATGCACCACCCCACCACAGGTCAGCAGATCTTCGACTTCGGCGACGGCCAATACGTGCCTTACGAGCGCAACTTCATGTCGATCTCCAACCCCGTAGGCGACTTGAAGAACAATGTGCACGAATACCTCACCGACCTCTTCACCGGTCGTTGGTATGCCAACGTGATGCCCCTCAAGGGCCTGACGCTCACGGCCTCTTTGGGTCTCACAGTCGACAACACCCGCGAACACTCGGCCACTTCGCCCCTCATCGGACAGTCCGCCAATTCGGGTGGTGAAGCCGGTCAAAGTCTCACTCACCAACGCAGCCTCAACCAGCAGTATCTCGCCACCTACAAGACCTCCCGGGGTCTGCACAGCGCCGACTTCCTCCTCGGTTTCGAACGCTACGATCGCCACACCGAAGAATTCTACGCCAACGGTCAATACCTCTACCGCGACGGCGTTTGGGCGGTGAACAACACCATCAACCAGCGCAAGGGTGGCGGCAAGTACAAAGAATACTCCACCGCCGGTTTCTTCGGTCGTGTCAACTACGACTGGTCTGAAAAGTATTTCGCCAGCTTCAGCTTCCGCCGCGACGGTTCTTCGCGCTTCCATCCCGACCACCGTTGGGGCAACTTCTGGAGCCTTTCAGGTGCATGGGACGTGGCCAAGGAATCGTTCATGAAGCCCTACCGCTGGGTCGACCTCCTCAAGGTGAAGGCCTCGTTCGGTCAGCAGGGTAACGACGACATCGGCAACGACTACGCCTACCTCAACCAATATAAGTTGACGGGCGCCAACAGCAGCCTCAGTGACGCCGACCTCACCTACAAGGGCAACAAGGACCTCACTTGGGAAAAGAGCAACTCGTTCAACGTGGGTGTGGACTTCAGTCTGTGGAACGGCAAACTCGCCGGTTCGGTTGAATTCTTCAATCGCCAAACCACCGACATGCTCTACAACAAGCCCGTCGCGCTCTCCAACGGCTACGCCACGATGCCCATGAACATCGGTTCGATGCGCAACAGCGGTGTGGAAATCGACCTCAGCTCGGTGGTGCTCCACAACAGCCACTTCAAGTGGACGGTTGCCGCCAACGCCACCTTCTTGAACAACAAGATCCTCAAGCTCCACCCCGACTTCGCCAAGGAAGGTATCAAGAACGGTTCGCGCCTCTACCAAGAAGGGCAAAACATGTTCCAACTCAACCTCGTGCAATATGGCGGCGTCGATCCCGTCACGGGTAAGGCCATGTACTGGACGGTGAAGAACAACGAACGCGTCCTCACCGACAGCTACGACGATGCTTACAACAAAGGCCGCCTCGCCATGGGCAACCTCCTGCCCACCGTCACCGGCGGTTTGAGCACCACCCTCGAAGCCTATGGATTCGACCTCTCGGTTTCGGCTTCCTACCAGCTCGGCGGTAAAGTGATCGACAACGGCTATGCCGATTTGATGCACGTTGAGACCAAATATGCCGGTCGGGCTTGGCACAAGGACATCGCCCGCGCTTGGACGCCTCAAAACACCAAGACCGACGTGCCGCGTCTCGACGCCGGCGACAGCAATGTCAACGCCACTTCGACCCGCTTCCTCGTGTCGTCCGACTACTTCTCGCTCAACAACGTCACCCTCGGCTACACCCTGCCGCGCCACCTCGTACGTCACGCCAAGCTCAGCGCAGCCCGTCTCTATGCCGCCGCCGACAACGTCGCACTATTCTCTGCACGTCAAGGCGTCGACCCCCGTCAGAGCCAAGTTTACGTCTACGGTAACTCTTACACCGCCGTGCGCACGGTATCCTTCGGTGTGAAACTCACCTTCTAATCCTCCAAACCGATTCACAATGAAATCACTATATCAATGGAGCCGGTTGTCGCTCGGCCTGCTCACTCTCCTCGCCCTCCCCGGCTGCACCGATCTCGACACCGCACCGCAGGGCAACACCGTCACCGAAGACCAGAAAACGGAACTCTATCGCCGTGTGCCCGAGCGTGCCTCGGCGGCCGTCAACGGTATCATGAGTCTCTTCTCGCGTTACACAGCCACCGCCGGCGGTCACGGAGACTTCGGCTACCCCGCCGTGATGCTCGGCTTTGACTGCCGCGGCACCGACGCCATCTGCTTCACCTTGGGCTACAACTGGTTCAGCAGCGAGACCCTCCTCGACGACAACGCAGTCATCGACCCCTTCCCCCGCATGGTGTGGAGCAACTGCTATGACCAGATCCGTGCCTGCAACGCCTTGCTCGCCTCGGTCAAGAGCGACGACACCAACCCCATTACGCGCTACAACCGCGCACAGGCTCAGGCCGTTCGCGCCTTCGACTACTTCACCCTCGCCCAGAGCTTCCAGTTCACCTACAAGGGACACGAGCAAGCCAACTGCGTGCCCGTGATCACCGAAGACAACCAAGCCGAATCCGAGAAGAAGGGGCTTCGCCTTTCCACGGTCGAAGAAGTTTACAAGCGCATCAACGACGACCTCGACTCCGCCGCGGTCAACATCGAAGCTTCCGGCACCGCACGCAGCGACCGCCGCTATGTCAGCGCCGCCGTCGTCTACGGTCTCCAAGCCCGTGTCGCCCTCGTGCAACAGCGCTGGGCCGATGCCGTCGCAGCCGCCGACAAAGCCATTGCCGCCGCTGCCGCCGAAGGCATCGCCCCGGCCTCTCGCGCAGCCGTGAGCAAGCCCACCTTCACCTCCATGAGCGAAAGCAACTGGATGTGGGGTATCAAGATCGAAGAAACCGATCGCGTCGTCACCTCCGGTATCGTCAACTGGCCCTCGCACATGTGTACCTTCGCCTATGGTTATGTGATGGTCGGCGCCACCAAGAGCATCAACAGCAAACTCTACGCCACCATCCCCGCCACCGACGTGCGCAAAGGCTGGTTCCTCAATGAGAAAGGCCTATCCCCGAACCTCTCTGCCGCTCAGCAGAAGTTTGTCACCGGCCGAAAGAGAGGACCTTACACCAACGTGAAGTTCGACTCGTATAAGAGTGTCCTCAATCAGTCGACCAACGCCCAAGACATCCTGCTCATGCGCGTTGAGGAAATGTACCTCATCAAGGCCGAAGCCCTCGCCATGAGCGGCCAACCCGCCGCAGGTGCTCAGGTGCTCACCGACTTCGTCAAGACCTACCGCGATCCCGCCTTCACCCTCACCGCCGGCACGGCCGAAGCCGTGCAAGACGCCGTGTGGATGCAGCGCCGCGTAGAACTCTGGGGCGAAGGTCTCGCCTACTTCGATCTCCTCCGCCTCGGCAAGGGCATCGACCGCCGCGACGTAGGCTTCGAACAGAGCGCCAACTACAACGTTCCGGCCAACTCTCCCGTGATGATCATCCCCATCCCGCAGAAGGAACGCGAAGCCAACAAGGCCGTGAAAACCGAAGACTACAACCCCTTGGCCGAGAAGCCCCAAACCGTGCCTCTCACCCAGAAATAAGTTATTCGCGAAAAACTTCCCATTTCTATAAGTGTTTGTTTCGATCCGGGAGCTCAACGGTTCTCCCGCGGCTCCCGGATCATTTTTTAGACGCTCACACAATGAAACTCCATATCCTCCCCCTCTTCGCCGCCGGTCTTCTCGCCACAGCCGCCGCCGTATCTTGCAGCCAAGACCCCGCTTGGACCGATGCTTCGGCCAGTCAAGTCAACAAATACAGCTTCTTCCACTCCTCGCGCAGCTTCTCGTTCACCGATGCGCAGCCGCTTCAGGAAGTGAAAGTCACCCTGATGCGCGGCACCTCCGTCGGCGACGCCAAGGTGCCCGTCAAGCTCCTCAACGATACGCTCAAGTCCACTTCCTTGTCCGACACCCACGTGCATTTCGCCAACGGCAGCACCACGGCTGAATATGTGGTGAAAGTGAATCCCGCTCTCATCTCCGCCGGCAAGTACGCGGTCGACACCCTCGTCCTCGATTCTACTAATGTTTCGGTCGGTGGTCACGCCCAACTCCTCTTGATACTCACACACGAAATAATTCCTATCCCATAGGCTGGTTGTCGCCCTCGCTTCACCGGACGACAACTTTTGTACCAAACGAAAAAGCGGTATCTTTGACTTTTGCGTCAAAGATACCGCTATGCGTAAAAAGAGAAAATGACGAAATTACCTCCAGTCTTTTCTCCACTTTCTTTTAATGTAGTCTCGCCTTTTCAAATAGTTTCCCCCTATTCCAGGGTACTTCCGAAAGGCTTCGCTTTCAATCTGCTTTCTTCGTTTCCTAAGGGAACTCTTTATCGCTTTTTCATGTCGTTCTTTCTCTGCGATCTCAGGATGTTCTTTTCTGAAATCCTCAAGTGCCTTCCCATACACGTATAAAATACGTGCAATGAGCAGGAGACCGATTCCACATACCAAATAGATAACATAATCGCTGATCATAATAACTTTATTCTGAAAGGTTCGCCATATTTTCTGTTCCGCTAAAATACACGTTTATATACGAAGTTCCAAATCAGCATTCCCAAATCGTATCTTCAGTTCTGTTGCTTTAACAAGAACTCCCCCTCGCGCCCAATGGCACGAGGGGGAATTGGTGTATACGACAGCGCACGCGCTCAGAATTCGAGTTGCTCCGCCGTTTTGCGCAGCCGTTCGGCCAAGTCCAAGAACGCGCCGCGCAGTTGTTCGGCTTCCGATCGGGTGAAGCCGTCCGGTCGGCCGTTGCCGTCATGCCCATTGAGTTTGTGATAGAACCAAGACGCACTGCGATCGAAATAGGCTTCGGCTATTTCGCCCCAGCAAATAAAATCTTCCACGTCGTCAAAACGGCGACGCATATCCGTGATACTGTCTGATTGAGAAACAACAGTCATCCTATCTTTTCTGTTTTAAGTTAATGAACCACCGATTTCCATCGGCCGCGAAGCGGTGCCTTGGTGGCCGTCTGCCCTGTTCGGCATCGGAGCCAGGCGATCGCCCGCTTTATTTTCTGCCCCCTCACACGAAGAAGAGCGCCACCCCCGCCACACTGATGAGCGCGCCCACCACTTCGCGGCGCGTCACGCGCTGGCCGAAGAGCACATGCGCCGGCCAGAGGATGAGCACGGGCGAGAGCGACATGATCGTCATCGCCACCCCCGTCGAGGTGTATTGCGTGGCCATGAGCGAGAGCGACACCCCCACGAAGGGGCCAAACACCACCGTGGCCGCCATGAGCAGCCAACCGCGGCCGTCCGTGCAGGCTCGGCGCAGCGCGTCGCCCTTGCCCGCCAAGAAGAGAATGAGCAAAAAGCCCGGCAACCCCGCCACGGCACGCATCTGCGTGGCCGCAAACGGCAGGAGAAAGGCCGTCGACGTCCCCACCTTCGCCGCCGTCCACACCGCCGCATAGTGTTTCAAGCCCACGGCCGAGAGCGTCAGCCCCAAGCCCTGCCCCACCCCGGCACCGATGCCCAGCAGCACGCCGCGCGTCGGGAGATTGAGGCGCACTTTGCGCCGGCGCCGCCCCTCGTCCTCACCATCGGGCGCACCGCGGCCGAGAATCGACACCGCGATGCCCGTCATCGTCACCGCCATCCCCGCCAAGGCCTGCGGCGAGAGCCGCTCGCCCAGCAAGAGCCACCCCGCCACGGCCGAAACCGCCGGCGCGATGGTCATGAAGAGTTGGCCGAAGCGCGAACCGATGAGCAAATAGGCGTTGAACAGGCAATAGTCGCCGAACACATAGCCCACCAGCCCGGACGCCAAGAGCCAGCCCCAGGTGGTGGCATCGGCCCGCGGCGGAAGGGGTGAACCCGTGCAGACCCACAGCAGGGCGCCGATGAAGAGCAACGAGAGCACCATGCGCAGCACGTTCACCACGTGCGCGCCCAGACGGCGGCTCACCGTTTCGCTCAGCAAGGCACACACCGTCCACGAGACGGCCACTGCCAGCGCGATCGATTCGCCGAGATAAGTTCCGCCCACAGCGGAAGACAGGGAGAAAAAGAGGGCAAAGAGAGGGTTCATAGTGCATGTGTCGGCCGTTCGGCCGTTAAGGTATCGTTTGAGAGTGCAAATTTACGAATTTCTCCTCATTCGCCCACCGGCGTCCGCCGTTTTTTTTCGTGTGCCGCACGCGTTTTCATCCCTTCGCCGCCACACTCCACGAAAACCTGCGAACTTTCAGCCGAAACCCGTCTACTTTCGTCCCTAAGTCCACTGCTTTTCGTCGTCCCTCGCCCACCCTTCGCAACCGCCTGCGGCACGCAAGGCGGAAACCGCCCTCTCGCCCCTCGCTCCTCACGCGCGCGTTACGCGCACTCAGCCATTTTTCGTTTTTTGCCTTCACACCTTCACCTACCCCAGCAACCCACTCATGCACAACGAATTAGGGGTGAAGGTTTCACCCCCTTTTTTCCTTCACCCTGCGCTTCACCCGCCGCACCGCTCGCCCCCTCGCAACGACCGCAGGCAAAAGTAGCCGAAAGCGGTGAAGACCGGGGCGCAAGGTGAAGCCTTCACCCGCAACATCCTCTGTTTCAAACGATTGTGCGTAAATAGGCGTGAACACACGAGGGGTGAAGCCTTCACACGCAATACACTGACGCTCAACATCTTGCAGGCGAAAGGTGAAGAGGTGAAGGCAAAAAGTCGGAAAACGCCGGATGCGCGCGTCACGCGTACGCGTTGGGCGGTCGCCGTGCGCCGGCCGGCGCCCCTCGTGGGCAGGGGGCGAAAAAACGCCCCTCGGCGCACCGCCCTCCCGAGAAAAAATTGTAACTTCGCAGGGTGCGCACCGCCCCTCCTCGCGAACCTGGGCGCACCACCCGAAAACGACCCTGTCTGAACCCTCTTTTTTCCCCATGACCACCACCGCTCCCCAACCCTTGCCCTATCTCGAACGCCTCCTCGACGGAGAAACCGTGGAATGGAAAACACTCGGGGGTGTGTGATACGCTGATGTTAAAGTAAAAAATCAGCCAACCTCTTCTATGGGGAGTGCCTCACAGAAGAGAATTACTAAGAAGAGACTTACACATTCATACAGACACTACTAGAGTTCGAATCTGATTGATGCTACGCAATTTTCTATATCGCACACAAAATACGCTATAAAAATTTGGTAGGGCAAAATATATGTGTACATTTACAGTGTCTTTCAACTTAGAATCTTGGTTTTTTACTCGGGATAGGAACATAGTTCTATGAAAATATGATTTCAAGAGATATCAGTGCTGGCTTATATACTTGCTCATACAGCTACCCCCGACTTGTGCCTCTGTAAATCAACTATATAAAAGAATACCCCTAATTTACCAGGATAGGGTAAGGCTATATTATACGCTATTAGGTTGGCAAAGAGTATTAACGGTAATTTCTGTAATCATGAAAAAGATGAAGAGATTCAATCTGGGTAATGCGAGAGTACTTTCTCCCAACGACATAACAGCCTTGTTGGGTGGGGAGTTTCTTTCTTACACTTGCAGTAGAGAAGGTCAGAGTTGCGCCATCCAAGTAGACGGAGGAGTCAACACTGGAAATTGTAAGTAGTACTATGCTAGTGAAACCCAGATGAACTTAACGTGCGTTCTTAACTAAGAAGATTTTTAAGAGTTAATTCTTTTGCACGAACGACACTTGAATATCCTCACCTAATTTTACTATTCTTCTTTATGCATTCAGCTAGGTTATTTCTTATAATTGCGGCGGTTTTTCTTGCGACGGTTTCTTACGCTCAGGAGTCCAAGGTTACGCTGCAGGGCGGTATTCAAGACGGTTTCTTGAAGCGCGGTCTCTTTGATTGCCGTGTCGCCCTCTTCAGCTCGGACAGTATTGAGGTGAAAAGCGATATCAAGGTCTATGAGATAGGTGAAGACAGCATGCACGTCTCCACCATCTATTCCATCAATATTCCCAACGTGTCAGGCAACTACCTGATTCGCGTCCAAAAGCAGGGATACGCAGATGGATGGGCACAGGTCGTCATTCCGAAAGACAACCAGAAGGCGACGATAGCTGTGCCTATGATTTCATTGCGCAAATTGATGCACGAAAAGCAATTAGGCGAGGCGGTGGTGCAGGCCACACGCATCAAGGTGAAGATGCGCAACGACACCTTGGTTTACGATGCGGCAGCGTTCAACCTTCCTTCGGGTTCAAAACTCTCTCACTTGATAGAGCAACTTCCAGGAGCCACGATGAATGCAGCAGGCGAAATATTCATCAATGGGCGAAAGATTGATGAACTTACCCTCAACTCGCGTTCCTTCTTTCGTGGGAACGAAGCCGTGTTGCTGGAAAACTTGCCCTACTACACTGTGAAAGAGTTGAAAGTCTTCGAGCGCCAACGCTTAGAGATGGTGATGCGTGGGCAGAAAGACGACAGTCCCGAGTATGTGATGGACGTGAACCTGAAGAATGAATATTCCTTGGGAGCGATGGTCAATGCAGAAGCGGCGGGTGGTACGCACGAAAGGTATCTTACTCGTATCTTCGGGTTGCTCTTGACGCCTACCTCGACTGTGGGAGCTTTTGCCAACCTCAATAATACCAACGACATCAGTCGTGCAATAGCGAGAGGATGGAACCAAGGGGAAGGATTTATAATGGGCAATCAAAACAAGCCCTCCACACGCAAAGCCGCAGGACTGACTTTCGAGTACCAATCGACGAAAAAGGCAATGATGGGCTATCCAGCCTTGATGGAGTCTGCACAATTGTCATTCGATCACTATCAGAACTTAGACGCCTCGGGACGCTACAAAGAGAGCTTCCTGCCTTCGGGGAGTACTTTCGAGCGTATGCAGCGTAACCTGCAAACGACCATCAAAGCCGCGCAGCTCATCAATAAGTTCAATTACTTGCCTTGGTCTCTTAGCCACTATTTGAGCGTAGGATACAAGGAAGACAAGGAGGCGTGGGACAAAGCTACGCAGCAGTGGAATGCACAGCAAACAATGGCGAGCCAACAAATCGATGCTTTGGGCAAAATAAAGCATTATAGTATGCTGTCTATGCTGGGGTTTTCGATACCCCATCTTCGCCGACTGAGTGTCGGTTTCAACAGCTTGTGGGAGTGTTCTGATCGAGATTATTTCCACCGCCAAACTACGGCTTTGGCCAATCAGTCCAATGATTATCGCCACGAGTACACCGATGCTCGCACTACGGAGTATCGCGTAGAGCCTTCACTGTCCTTTTACCAAAAGTTATCCTCGCAATGGTCGCTACATTTCAAAGAGCAATACAACCTGAGCGGCAAGCGTAGTGATGACCAATACTTCCTGTTGAGCGATTTGAAAGGCTGGGGTTTGGAAGATAGCGTGCAGGTCAATCTCTTGCCCTCCAATCGCGAGAGGCTTTGGCAGGCTTACGACAAGACGAATAGTACAGCGTCGCGCAGCCAACGTCACGAAAACGAATTTTCAGTTACCTTGAAACGGAGCAAGAGTGAGCACTTCCCCATCGACCTCACCTTGACTTTGCCACTTTACTTCCAGCGCGAACGCTTGGACTATCATCGTGGGGCGATGGACACACTTGCCCATTACACGATGGTTGCACTTCATCCCTCTTTTCATCTCAGGCACAAACAGTGGTCGCTTCGTCTCGGATTTACTTCATCCACTCCTGGATTGATGAATATGATTCCCTATCGCGATGCCCGCAACAGCTTGGAGATTATCGAGGGTAATCCTCTCTTGAAAACCAATCAGCGTTGGAATGCCAGTCTTTCGTATCAGCCCAAATGGCAAAGGCGTAGAGTCGGTATGACTTCTGGGCGGGCGGAAACCTCGTTCGTTTATCACCTCCGCTCTGTGGCGCAAGGATTTACCTACCATGCACAGACTGGGGCAACGACCTATCGACCAGAAAACGTACGTGGTAATTGGGCGTGGCAGTCGTCCTATCACACCACCATCTCTCTGCATCAAAATCAGCAGTGGTGGGTGGATAGCCATACCGCGGCCGACGTTTGGCACTCGGTGGATTATGCCGCCCTTGATGAGATGGCGGATGCTACGCTCAACAAGGTCGAAACCGTCAATCTCAACGAGTCGCTCAAATTCAGCTACAAAGGTCGTCATACCAAGGTCGACTTGTTGGGAGGACTGCTTTGGCGCCGCACTTGGGGGCATCGCCCCACGCAAACCTCTCTCTCGGCCTTCGATTTTCGCTATGGTTTCAACTTTCAGCAAATCATCCCACAGTGGAAAACGACGCTGAATGTCGAAACGACGGTGTTGAGTCGCCGTGGATATGGGAGCAGCGCGTTCAACAAGAGCGAGTGTGTGGTCAATGCCTCCCTCACCCAATCGCTGTGGCGCGATAAGTGGGAACTGACTTTAGAGGGACGCGACCTTTTCCACCAGCTTTCCAATACCACCTACGAGGTCAATGCACAGGGGCGCACCGAAACGTGGTATCGTGTCATCCCCAATTACCTCATGCTCCACCTCGTCTATAAGTTCAGCCTAAATCCAAAACGATAGGTTCGTTGCTTACTGATTTTAAACAAGTTGCATGTTTTCAGACACTAATCCAAATATACAATTTGTTCTGCGGTTTTCTTCTTTTTAGAGCCGCATCACTCCAAATGTCGGATGAACCAAAAAGATTTCTCAGAATTTGGTGTACCAGCCATACATTATGGGCAAATCTATACTTACTATGGTAACGAAACTCAAGATACGCTCTCATTTGTTTCGCCAGAAACAGCTAAACAACTAAAAAAGGTCTATCCCGGAAACATTGTAATCACAAATACGAGTGAGAATATTGAGGATGTCTGTAAATCAGTCCTCTATTCCGGAAGTCTTGAAGCTGTAACCGGAGGGCATTCCACAATCATCCGCACCAAGGATTGTATCCTTCCCAAATACTTGGTCTACTATACCCTCACCCTTGATTTCTTCACCCAAAAGAAGCGATTAGCCAAAGGGGCAAAAGTAATAGATGTTTCTGCCAAAGACCTTGCAAAAATAATCATCCCCCTCCCCCCTCTCTCCGAGCAGCGCCGCATTGTGGAGATCCTCGACCGCTTCGACACACTGACCAACTCCATCAGCGAGGGACTGCCGCGAGAGATTGCCCTGCGTCGCAAGCAATATGAATACTATCGCGACGCGCTGCTCCGCTTCCCGCCACCGTCGCCCACCGCCTAAGGGGCGGCCGTCACGACTGCTGCAGCCCTATAATAAACACATCAAAACCATCCCCACAGACACAAGCTCATTACAAAGTAGTTGGGGGTAGTTGTCTATTTTGCCGATCCTTATGTCTCATGCCAAAAGGGGCGATTGAAAATACAAACTCATCAGACAGTGTATTCCCAAACAAGCCAACTTCGATGATTTCACAGACAAAAAGACGGCGAGTATACAGAAGGAAATCAACAGTAGACCCAGACGAAAGCTGAAGTTTGAAAACCAAAAGCTGAGCCTTTCAAAAGAATGGCCTAATTTTGCACTTGATGGTCAACTCTACGAATGGGATGACCGTATTGGGAACCGCATTTCGGAGCTCGTTTACTTTCGATATGTAAGATGATTGTGTTACCTTTGTATTCCTCTCGTAGACACTTGTGGTGATACAATCCCCAAGCATGACATAGAAAACTGCTGTTCATAACTAAACATTTGTTGTTGCTTATTCAAATATACAATTTGTTTAGCGGTTTCATTCTTTTTAGGAGGCGATCATTCCAGATGTCGGATGAACCCAAAAGCCTGCAATTTGATCTATACGCAAATTTTAAGGCCTGTGCATACACTAGCTGTCCAGTCAAATGCATATATTTGCTCATGCTACTGGTGTTTTTTCAATTTGCAAAGTAACAAAGTAGGCTGAAATCTTGCAAGAGGGCTTCAGTCTTGTTTTTATCACCAGAAAAAACAACGGATATCAATAATTCAAAAAAAACAATTTGTACCTTTGCAAATGCCACATCTCCTTATTGTACTGGTACACCTTGTACATAGTTTATAATATGCTTGGAGTACTGTCATGACAAGGCAGTTATAACACTTTTCACCCAAATGAGAATAAAGGGATAAGGCAACAGGATACCACATTTATTCACACCTCAATTTATCAAACACGTATATGACAGCAGAAGATTTATTCAAAGAAGTTCATGTCAAAGCCCAAGAAATGGGTATGGTCAATAAAAATCAAGGCCATCAAATAGTAAACCCTAAAGGGAATGCTATTATTAGAAAGAACTTAGAAGAAAATGCGTTTACAGAGGGTGCAGCATATTGGGGATTTCTCAATCCAGAAGAAGAAACTTCCGGTCAGTATTCAGACTTCTCTTTCGTCGTTTTTCCAGATTCTTACTCAGAAGTGAAGACTTGCGTAGTTTGCCTAGGAGTAGGTTCGTCTGGATTCCGCAACGACTATCACCTGGCTGCACTTCCAGGCATTCGCAGAATGTTCCTTAAACTCAAGGGCCAGAATACGTTTTTCAAAGCATCTTTTAGTGATATAGAAAGCACATCAACTGATTTACTAAATGAAATCACCACATCACACTCCCAATTAACAACTGTCATAAAGAGGTATAAAACTGTTTTGCCCGCTAGTTGCATTGTTAATCCTCAGGAAGAAAATGGGATGAAAATCATTTATGCATGGCTGGCAACCTACGCCAAGATACGCTCTTGGGCAACAAATGAGAAACAGAGAGATGCAATAAAGGAAGCCTTATCAGAGATTTCCAATCCTGAAGTCCACAACGAGGAAAATGATATTAAAGGCCTTCTCGAAAAACGTAAGTATATCGTATTGCAGGGGGCACCAGGAACAGGAAAAACCTATACTGCATTGAATATCGCAAAGGGGTACAATCAAACATTCTTTGAACAATTCCATGCAGAAACGACTTTCTCCGATTTTGTCTACGGTATAGAGCCTAATATGTCTGAGGGCATGTCGCAACCACAGTTCAAAGCAAAGAAAGGAATTCTTTATCAAGCTGTTGAATATGCAATCAAACACGAGGACGAAAAGGTGAAGGTGCTGCTGATCATCGATGAAATCAACCGCGCTAATTTGTCGAATGTGCTGGGACCAGTGTTCTACCTCTTCGAATATCAAACGGGGATGAGAAAGGTTAAAATATCAGTTGGTGACATGGAACTGAATCAACTCCCGGATAATCTCTATGTAATAGCAACCATGAATACGGCAGACAGAAGTTTAGCTGTCGTAGATTTTGCATTGCGCCGCCGCTTTGCATGGTACACTCTCCGTCCTCACGAGATAACGCCAGGAGATGGTAAGAAGTTTATGAAAGAAACCTACAATAAATTTGCAGATATCTTCTTCCTATACGCTACAGATGATGAACTTAATCTCCAACCGGGGCAATCTTATTTCATTGTTGGGAAAAACGAATCAGCCAAGGAAATGAAGGAGCGTATGATCTATGAGTTATTGCCCTTGATGAAAGAATACTTGACTGAAGGTTATCTATTGAAAGCGAAAGACGCCTTCTGCGACTTATTTCTAAAAGAAACTGGGAAATTGATGTATGAGTAAAATACAGGTATTTTCTTTTGGACGGCTAAGCACTTTGTCTTCTACAATATGGACTTGCGATAAGGTGAAGCAAAGTTGGAAATGGAAAGACCGCTCCATGGAGGCTGTCATGCAGAGATTTGTGGATCTGAATCAGAAGAACTTGTCCTATCTTGATATTTCGGCATGTGTAGAGTCAGACAATGGCAAGCCTGTTATCAAACTCACAACATCTAGGTTTGTTGGGACAATCCCTATTATTTCTCCTATGAATGGTAAAGCGGTGGGCGATCTAACCGTTACCGGACGATTTGGAGAGGATGTAGGAGAACTAATAAGTTTACTTGATAGCACCATAAGACCTGAATATTCCGACGAACTTCAGCTGGTCCAGGATTCTCAGATGACGCCTCCTATATTCATTGAGTGTTGCAAATACCTGGAACTTTATGAGCAAGCGGAAAGGTTCAAATGGAGAAAGTTTACTAACGAAGTCAGAGCCAGCCGCCAACCAAGCGGATCTACGCTGTGGCCGGAATATGCCCTAAGAACAGCGCGTAATCCTATGGAGTTCTCTGTTTTCCATAACAAATGCAATATTCTCACCTCGGATCATCCAGAGTGGCAACAATTAAACTATGTCCTCCAACTTGCTATCGAAGAACTAGAATCTCTGCGTACGCCACTTAGAACCCGTGCGATCTATTCATCACAGATAGCTAGGATGAAGATCAAACTGCGAGATAAAACTTGTAGTCCAACAGATAATATAAAGATCAGAGTTTCAGACCCTTCAATAATCAAACAAATTAAAGGATTAGCCAATAGAATCTTATCCAATAGATCTAATGAGAAATTAGCATGGCGTATCGATTATGCTGTTTTCTTTGAGAGATTTGTTCAGTATTTATTGACCGATGTCTCTAAAAAGAAAGGGGCAAGGCCTGTGAATAATCCTCATTATGGTATTCGTGTGAGCAAACGTCCATCCTGGGCGATTAACTATTTGGAACCAGATATGATTATTCAGAAGGGAGATGAACAATTTGTGGTTGACGCAAAATACAAGAGTCATCTATTTAATTGGAACAATAATAGCGAAGAGCTCAAAAATACATTCCGTCATGATTTACATCAATTGCTTGCTTATTGTTCGATGAATGGTATGAATAAAAAGCAAGCCTTGCTAATCTATCCATTCAGTGATTTTACTTGTCGAGAAATAAGTATAAATAGTTGTCTCGCAACTACTGAGATTCAAGTCTACATGATTGGTATTCCGTTAAACAAGAATAGAGTAGAGGATACACAATCCAGGCTTAACAAAATCATAAACTTCAGTTCTCAATAACTACTTTGAAAACAAAAAACATAAACAACAGGAGCCAAAGTATGCATTTTACCGGACAGCCAGTGTACGCACTGGCACCAAAGCCACTTAACAAAGAATAAAAAATAAATAAATCTAGTTCATCCGACATTTGGAGTGATGGGGTTCTAAAAAGAAGAAAACCGCTGAACAAATTGTATATTTGAAT
>ERZ773180.238-NODE-238-length-37062-cov-18.452347_pt1 | contig 37062 bp, 22 predicted proteins | sample MGYA00511080_ERZ773180 | MGnify/ENA primary metagenome ERZ773180 (study PRJEB29015, sample SAMEA2738175) | human oral metagenome | biome: human oral; feature: human-associated habitat; material: saliva | place: China | collected 2178 ... | reverse complement strand
CCCGTGGCGCCATCGGCATGGTGCGCTGCGCCCGCGTGTGGGCGGCCGCGCAGGGCCGTAACTTCGTCCTGCCCGACGACATCAAGGCCCTGGCGGTGCCCGTGTGGGCACACCGCGTGATCGTCGACCCCGATGCTGCGTTCTCCGGCGCGACCGCCGAGGGCGTCATTCAGCGTGCCCTGACGTCGGTGCCCGCCCCGGCGGTGGGCGCGTAACGCGCCGACCGGACGACGTGATGGAAGGGAAGCGTTCACAGGCAACAACGTTGGTCTCGCCGCGCAAGGCGCAGGCCTCCCGGCCGCACCCACTGAAGTCTTTTGTTGGACTGGTCACGCCCACGGGGTGGGCGCTGATCCTCCTCATCACGGTGTCCCTGATCGTGGCGGCCACCATGGGGTGGGTCGAGGCCTTGGCGTGCGCGCTCGCCGGCTCCGTCGCCCTGGTGCTGGCCGCCACGCGCGTCGCCTGGAAGTCCCCGCACGTCGTCTCGATCCGCGTGCCCAACGAGCGCATCGTCGCAGGCCAGACGGCAGTCGGCGAGATCTCGGTGCGTAACGAGCGCGCCCGCTCCGTGCGTGCGGGCATCATCGAGCTGCCGATCGGCACGGGCACGGGCGAGTTCGTCGTGCCCCCGCTGGGCGCCCACGAGAAGTGGGAGGAAATGTTCCTCATCTCCTCGCGTCACCGTGGCCTCATCAGCATCGGCCCAGCGCGCGCCGTGCGCTCCGATGCCCTGGGCCTTTTGCGCCGCGTGCGTGCCTGGGACGAGCCCGTCATCCTGCACGTCCACCCTCGCACCGTGCGCGTCCCCTTCGACGCGACCGGCTTCCAGCTGGATGTCGAGGGCGTCTCCACCGGCAAGCTGTCCAGCTCGGATGTGTCCTTCCACGCGCTGCGCGACTATGAGCCAGGCGACGACCGCCGCACCGTTCACTGGCAGTCCACCGCCCGCCTCGGCAAGCTCATCGTGCGCCAGTACGAGGAGACCCACCGGTCCCACCACGTCATCGTCCTGGACACCTCCCGCGACGCCTGGGATCACGACTCTTTTGAGACCGCCGTGTCGGTTGCGGGCTCGCTCGGCCTGGCGAACCTGCGCGAGTCGCGCCCGGTGTCCGTGACGACGACCGAGTCGTGGCTGCCCTCCTCGGTCGCCATGCGTCTGCTGGATTCCCTCTCCGAGGTCTCCTTCTCGTCCTTCGGCGACCTGGCCCTTCGCGTGCGCGAGGCCGTGGCTCAGCGCCCCGGCGTCTCGGCCCTGACGCTGATCGTCGGTCCGCAGACGAGCGACGCGGACGCCGCCCACCTGGCTCGCCTGGCGCCCATCGACGTGCCCGTGTCCATCATCCGTATCGGCGCGGACAATGTGCGCGCCCGCCGAGACCTCGGCCGAGGAGTCCTCCTCGACTGTGCAACCCTGGATGACCTGCCGCGCATTATCGTCGCCGGGGGTCTGGCATGAGCAGCAATACGAACACCAAGCCCCGCGCTCAGCGCATCGACTCTCAGGACGAGGCCACCTCCGGCCCGCCCGTCAAGACTGACCGCCACTCGGTGCAGGAGCCCACGCAGCCGGGCACGCAGAGGGACCCCGGGCCGCGAGCTGACACGTACACGCCCAGGTTCAAGACGACGCGCAACCGCCTGCTGACGATCACGCAGCGCTTCGCGTCCTTCCGCACGCGCATGCCGATGTGGTCGCTGGCGGTCCTCGCGGTCCTCTTCGTCGGACCGGTCGCCGCCTTTGAGCCCGTCTTCGGCGGGGGAGTGGGCGCTATCGCCGCCGGCGCTGGCGTCGCGTGCGGCCTCGCGATCGCTTTCGCGTCGACCAAGTGGCGCTGGGACGCGATCACGACGGCCCTGGCCGTCCTGGCCACATACTTCCTGCTGGGCAGCGCCGCCGCCCTGCGCTCCGAAGCCCTCTTTGGCGTTCTGCCCACCGGCAAGACCCTCCAGGTCATGGTCCTGGGCTCCTTCCGCGCGTGGAAGGACCTGCTGACGCTGACCGCGCCCGTGTCCGCATACTCGGGCCCGGCGCTTGTGCCGTGGATGTGCGGCCTCCTGTTCGCGTCGGCGGCCGGATTGATCACGGCCCGCGCCGGTCGTGCCCTCCTGGGCTCCGTTCCGGTCATCGTGATGGGCGCGATCGCCCTGTTCTTCGGCCTGTCCGGCCAGGCGCTGCCCGTGTGGTCGATCCTGATCTGGTGGGGCGCGCTGGCCGCCTGGTGGGCCGTGGCCGCCCAGTATCAGCGCATCACGCTGGGCCAGGACGTGCTCGTGGGCCGTTCCGGCACGCGCGGCACCGAGAACACTCTCGGCCGCAGCTCCCGCTCCGCCGTCTACGTGAGCACGCGCGTCGTCGGCGCGCTCCTCATGCTCGCAATCTCCGTGGGCGTGGCCCTGCCCGCCGCTTCCTTCCTGGGGCGCTCGAGCACACGCGTCGTCGGCCGCGACCTGGTCGAGCCGCCCCTGGATATTCAGGCCTACCCCTCGCCCATGGCCGCGTTCCGCCACTACACGACGGACCTGAAGGACGAGACGCTCATCACCGTCTCCGACCTGCCCGAGGGCCAGCGCGTGCGCATCGCCGCAATGGACGTCTACGACGGCACAACCTTCGGCATGTCCGAGACCCGAGGCGACGGCCATTCCGGCTACATCCCCGTCGAGACGACCATCCCCGGCCGCGCGGCCGGTGACGCGGTCGTGACCGTGTCGACGACCGGCATGTCCGGCCCGTGGGTGCCCGTCCTGGGAACCCCCTCGCAGCTCACCTTCAGCGGCGCGGCCGCGGGCGCGCAGAAGGACGGCCTCTTCGTCGACACGTGGGCCAACGCCGCGCTGACGACCGGGCCCACCGCGACGATGTCCTACGACGTGCGGACCACGTTTGCGCCAGCCGTGCGTGACGAGGACCTGTCCACGCTGGCCGTCAAGCCCAACACGTCGAAGGACACGCACGTGCCCGACGCCATCGCCACCATGGCCTCGGACCTGACGCAGAACGCCTCGACCTCCCTGGGCGCGGCCCGCGCGATCGAGCACCACCTGTCGACACACGGCTACTACCTCAACGAGAACACGCAGTTCTCGCGTCCCGGCGTGCGCGCCGACCGCCTCGAGCGCATGCTCTCCGGCGACGAGAACCTGATCGGCGACGACCAGCAGTACACGGCGCTCATGGCGCTGATGCTCCACCAGCTGGGTATCAATGCGCGCGTCGTCATGGGCGCCTACCCCGAGGGCGGCTCCCAGGGTGGCGCCGCCTCCCTGCGCGGCTCCGACATCCGCGCGTGGGTCGAGGTCGAGTTCCAGGGCGGCGTGTGGGCCGTCTTCGATCCCACGCCCCCGCGCGACCACACGCCCCAGACGCAGGTCCCGGAGCCTCGCAGCGTGCCGCGCCCGCAGGTCCTCCAGCCGCCGGAGCCCCCGGAGGCCCCGGCCGAGCTGCCGCCGACGACACGGGACCAGAACGCCGACCCCGTCAAGGCGCCCACCGACGGCTTCCCCTGGGGTGTCGTCGCAGGCATCGCGGGCGGGTTCCTGCTGTTCCTCGTACCGCCGCTGGCGATCCTGGCCTACAAGGCCGCGCGCCGACGCCACCGCCGCCGTTCCGCCGCCGCCAACGCGCTGATCGGCTCGTGGGATGAGGTCGTGGACCTGGCCGCCGACTCCGGCCTGTCCATCGAGGTTGGACGCACGCGCCAGGAGACCGCCTGGTCGCTGGCCTCGCAGTGGAACCTCGGCGAGAACCCGGGCGACCCCTTCACCCTGGTGACGGGCGAGGTACGCCACGGCGACGACGGGTCGATCGACTCGGTTGAGTTCGACGAGGCCTCGGCCACCAAGGGCCGCTACGTGATCGACGGCTGGAGCCGTTTCGGAGACGACGTGCCGACCCCGGTCGTCATCGCCCGCTACGCGGACGTCGCGGATTTCGCCTATCACGGCGCCTCGCGCGACCGCGCCCGCGACGCGTGGATGCAGGTGAACGACCTGCGCTCCCAGGTGGGCAAGAACGCCGGTTTCTTCCCGCGTATTCGCTACGCGTTGTCCCTGCGCTCCCTGCGGATGCGCCGTAAACTGCGGCTGAGCGCAGCGGTTGCGCGCACGATGCAGGAGGCGAACGAGAAGTGAGTCCAGCGGTCGCGGGCACGCGTGGCCCCCAGATCCCAGGTTTCCGATGGGTCCGCCCTCTGGGTCAGGGCGGTTTCGCCGACGTGTTCCTGTATCGACAGGAGCTGCCCAGCCGTGACGTGGCCATCAAGGTGGTGCGCGCGCAGGGCGACGAGCGCGGCACCCGCGAGCTGCACCGCGAGGCCGACGCGATGACGCTGTTGGCGGGCCATCCCTCGGTCGTGGAGCTGCACGGCGTGGGCACCACCGCGGATGGGCGCGCCTACCTGGTCATGGAGTACTGTCCGGTCGCGGATCTGCTCACGCAGGTGCGCGCCCGGCCGATGTCCCTGGAGACGGCGCTGGAGACGATGATCAAGGTCTGCGGCGTCGTGGAGATGTTCCACCGCCAGGGGTACGTGCATCGCGACATTAAGCCGTCGAACATCATGTTGGACGCCTATGGGAAGCCGGTTCTCGCGGACTTCGGTGTCGCCTCGAAGATCGGTAAGCTCGAGGTTGGCGCGTTTGACGGCTTCTCGGTGCTGTGGGCGCCCCCGGAGCAGCAGGATGTCAATTCCCCGGCCGCACCGGCGCAGGACGTGTGGGCGTTGGCCTCGACAACGTGGACGTTTATTACGGGCCGCAGTCCCTTCGAGGACCCGATTGGTGACAACTCGGCGGCGTCGATCGCCAACCGTGTCCAGCGTGGGCGTATGCGCGGCCTGGGGCGCGCGGATGCCCCGCCGGAACTGGAGCGCGTGCTGCGCGCGGCGATGGCGATTAACCCGGAGGAGCGCACGCCCACGGCCATGGCGTTCGGCCAGGGCCTCCAGCGCGTCCAGAAGGAGCTGGGCTACGCGCGCACCGAGATGGAGATCAAGGAGAAACGCTCCAAGACCGCCGCCGTCCCCTCCGGCGACCAGAAGACGCGCCTGCGTGGTGCCCCCGTTATCGACCCGGATCAGACGCGCATGCGTTCGTCGTTCTACTCCTTCGAGGGTGGGGCAGGCTCGGGCGGCGTCGAGGCCGTGGCTGATTCCTGGAAGATCGATCGTTCCGCGCAGGAGGCCGAGGCCTCGGCTGGGCGCGTGGTCGACGATCCTGCCGCCTCCAAGCGGGGCATGAGCCCCGTGGCGGCCGTGGGGTTGGCGCTGCTGGCTGCGGTGATTGCCGCCGGCCTGGTGGTGGGTATTTTGCGCGGCGAGGGCTCCTTTACGCGCATTACCCCCGAGTCCGAGTCGACGACCGCGTCGGCGGGCGCGGGTGACCCGTTGGGGTCGGCGCCGCCGGAAGTGACGCAGCTGACGGGCGTGTATGCGGGCGGGACCGTGACGTGGACGTGGACACTGCCCGACGGCTTGGCCAAGGCAGATGTGACCTACTCCTATGAAGCGACGAATCCGTCGGACACGACGCGCGGCAGCGTTGAGGAGGCGACGGTGAGTGTGGATGCGGTCACCGGCGAAAATTGTATGGAAATCTCTACGGTCTCACGTTCGTCGGGGCGCATGTCTGATCCCATGCGGGCGTGCGTGACCGTTCCCTGACCAAGCGGGTGGATCTTTCCGGCGCGTAGCACGTCACGCTTTCGGCCTATGCTTATGCGGTAGGCTGGTTGATCATCTGTACCTCCAAGGTGTCAATTGTCGGGAAAGTGGTGAGCGTCGTGGCGAAAAATGACCGCATGATGCGCCTGTTGCGTCGGGCGATGCGTCGCTTCCCCGCCATCACCGTTGTGCTCCTGACTGCCGTCCTTGTTCTTGTCGCCTTCCTGCATCGGGGCATCGAGGTCACCGAACTCGACGTGGACGACGGCGGCATCTGGGTCTCGAAGGGTGCGGACCTGTCGCTGGGCCACCTCAACTACGACGCGCTGACCTTCGACGGTTTCGTATCGACCCCCAGCGCCCAAGTCGCCCTCGGACAGGACGGGCGCACCGTGACAATCGGCGATGAGACAACCCACTCCGTGGCCTCCGTTGACGTCGCCGCCATGAAGCTGGGTGGAGCCAGCACCGTTCCCGAGGGCTCGCGCGTCGTGCAGGGAGCCTCGACGATCGCCGTCCTGGACTCACTGGCCGGCTACCTGTGGGTGGGAGAGGCCAATCGTCCCGACGCCATTAAGTACGAGGACACCTCGGCCATCGCCGACGGCCTGGCCGACGGCATCGTGACCGTCTCAACCGGTGGCACGGTATACGCCTACGCCCCGCAGTACGCCACGCTCACCACGGTCACCCGCGCGGGCTCGACGTGGTCCACCACCAAGGCGACGCTCAGCGGCATGTCGGTGAGCGACGACCTGTCCATCACCGCCGTGGGTGACAAGCCCGTTATCTACGACGCGACGACCAACACGCTCGTCCTGCCGGGCGGGCGCACCCGCGCCCTCGACGCCGACGGCGTTGCACCCGGCGCGGTCCTCCAGATGCCCGGGCCGGCCTCGTCCTCCGTGCTCCTGGCGACACCGGATTCCCTGGTGAGCGTCCCCCTCAACGGCACCGCCCCCACGGTGACCCCCGCGCAGGAGGGCACCTCCATCTCGGGCACCCCGGCCCCGCCCGCCTTCCACCAGGGCTGCGCGTACGGCGCCTGGTCCTCCTCGGGCGCGGCGCTGCGCCACTGCGAGTCCGGCCTGACCCGCTACACGAGCGTCGAGGGCCTGGCCGCCGCCAAGCACCCCCTCTTCCGCGTCAACCGCACCCGCATCGTCCTCAACGACGTCGAGGACGGGACCGTGTGGCTGCCCGAACGCGACATGATCATGATCGACACCTGGGACGAGGACAACCCCGACGAGTCCCAGTCCTCCTCTGAGGATCAAAACCCCGACCTGCTCGAACAGATCAGCGACCCTGAGCGCGACCAGAAGAACACCCCTCCCACCGCCGTCGACGACGAGTTCGGCGTGCGGCCCGGCAAATCCACGCTCCTGCCCGTCCTCCAAAACGACTCCGACTCCGACGGCGACGTGCTCACCGCCGAGCCGATGTCCCAACCCTCCTTCGGCTCCGTCGTCGTCACGCGCGGCGGACGCGCCCTACAGATCACCGGCGTCGCCGACGACGCGGAAGGCACCAGCTCCTTCACCTACTCCGCGTCCGACGGCCTGGCCTCGGCGACCGCGAACGTGTCCCTGCGCGTCCACCCCTGGAGCGAAAACGCCGGGCCCAAGCGCGTCCACGACGCGAGCGTCAAACTCGGTGCTGGCGCCCAAATCGAATACAACGTGCTGGCCGATTGGATCGACCCCGACGGTGACCAGATCTTCCTCGAGCGCGCCGAGGGTTCCGAGGGCCTGTCGGTCCAGTTCTCCGAGGACGGGACCGTCTCGATCCACGACCTCGGCGGCGGCCCCGGGCCTCGTCAGGTCACCCTATCCGTGTCCGACGGCTGGATCACCACCGAGGGCGAGCTCACCGTCCTCGTGCAGGAAAACGGCAACATCGCGCCCATCGCGAACGCCGATTTCTATGTCACTCGCGTCAGTGAACCCCTCATCGTCGCGCCCCTGGCCAACGACACCGACCCCAACGGGGACGTGCTCACGCTGACCAAGGTGTCGACGGCGCCCGCCTCGACGACCCTCGTGCCCGACCTGGAGCTGGGCACCGTGACTTTCACGGCCTCGCAGGTGGGCTCCTACGAGTTCACCTACACCGTCAGCGACGGGCCCGAGGCCGTCGTCGGCGTCGTGCGCGTCGACGTCGTGTCGGGCGACGAGCACGCGGCACCCGTCGCCGAGGACGATATCGCCATCCTGCCCTCCGGCGGCTCCGCCCTGGTCGCGCCCTTGGCCAACGACACCGACCCCTCCGGCGGCGTCCTCGTCGTCCAGTCCATTGAGGTCGACTCAGACTCGGGCATTGAGGTTGCGCTCATCGACCGTCACCTTCTGCGAGTGACGGCCCCGGCAGGCCTCGACGACGTCGCGCGATTCACCTACACCGTCTCGAACGGCTCCGGCTCAGCCACGGCCTCGGTCGCCGTCATCCCGACGCTCGCCAAGGACGACCGCGCCCCCCTCGAACTGCAAAACGACTCGGCGAAGGTGCGCGTGGGCGACATCGCCTCGATCCCGGTCCTGGCGAACGACCACTCCCCGTCGGGCCTGTCGATGAGCGTCTCCTCGACCCTGTCGGGAACGGTCGACTCCGTCTACGGCCACGCCTTCGTCACCGGAAACCTGGTGCGTTTCGAGGCCTCGGACACGACCGGCCACGTCGACGTGACCTACACGGTCACGGACTCGGCCGGCAATACGGCCAGCGCCGTCGCGAGCTTCAACGTGATCGGCGCCGACCAGGCGAACTCCGCACCCCAGCCCAAGGCGCTGACAGCCTGGGCCAGCGCCGGGCAGACCACGCGCATCCCCGTGCCCCTCAACGGCATCGACCCCGACGGTGACTCGGTGACCCTGGTTGGTATCGACCAGCCCCCGACGATGGGCACGGCCACGCTGGGCACCGAATGGATCGAATACACGCCCAGCGAGAACGCGTCCGGCACGGACGTCTTCACCTACACGGTCGAGGACCGCCTGGGTCGTCAGGCCAAGGCCCGCGTGCGCGTCGGCGTTGCCCCGCCCTCCGAGCTCAACCACAACCCCGTGGCCCTGCCCGACGTCATCAAGGCCAGGCCCTCGCGCACGGTCGAGGTCAACGTCCTGTCCAACGACGTCGACCCCGACGGCGACACGTTGAAGCTGCGCGAAGGATCCCTGGAATCCTCCAACGACCAGGTCAGCGCCACCGTCGTGTCCCCGACGTCCGTGGCCGTCACGACCCCCGCGCAGACCAACCCCTTCGTCGTCACCTACGTCGTCGAGGACGGACGAGGCGGGTCCGCGACCGGTCAGCTGACCGTCAACGTCGAGGCCGACGCGCCCCTCATGGCGCCGATCGCTCGCGACGACGTGGTCTCCCTGTCCGACGTGCCGCGCGACGGCGCCCCGGTCTCGGTGAACGTGCTGGCAAACGACGAGGACCCCGACGGCTCGCTCGCCGACCTGGTGATCGCGTCGAACAGCAGCGGAGTTAGCGTCGACAACACGGCCCACACGGTGACGGTGACCCCCGAGACGGACCGGCGCCTCGTCGTCTACTCGATCACGGATCAGGACGGACTGTCCTCCTCGGCCGTCGTCTCGGTGCCCGGCGCGCAGCGCAAGGTCCCCGCCATCAACCCCTCGCGCATCCCGATCCGCCTCAAGGCAGGGGAGACGAAGACGCTGACACTGGACGACTACGTGTTGGTCAAGCGCGACGCGCACGCCTACATCCGCGACACGTCGACCGTGCGCGGGGGCGCCGGCCTGACGAACCTGAACGCGGACGAAAGCTCGATCTCCTTCACGGTCGAAGCCAGCTACGTGGGTAAGACCTATATCAACGTAGAGGTCTTCGACGGCCGCGAGGGCGACGACTCCGCGACCTCCGCGTCGCTGACGCTGCCGATCCAGGTCGAGGCCACCCAGAACCACCCGCCGACGATCACGCCGACCGTCATCCGCGTGGCATCGGGTGAAGAGACGACCGTGGACCTGCCGCTCATGGTCAGCGACCCCGATACCCCAGACCCGGCCTCGTTCACCTACCGAGTGTCCGACGTCCCTTCGGGAATCACCGTCACCCAGTCCTCCGAGACACAGCTGCGCGTCAGCGCAGTGGCCGGCACGAAGTCCGGTACGGCGGGGTCACTGACGCTGAGCGTCGACGACGGATCGGGAGCCGCGGTCAGCGCGAAGGTGCCGATCGAGGTCGTCGCCTCGACGCGCCCGCTCATCCAGACCTCGCTCGCGCAGATCATCGCCGACGCCGGGTCCACCGTGAACGTCGACTTGACGCAGTACACGACCAACCCGTTCCCGGACACGCCGATCACGATCCAGCGCGCCACCGTCGAGGTCGGCGAGGGCACCGTGGACCCGCAGGGCACGGTCCTGGCCGTGAGCCCGCGCGCGGGCTTCCACGGGAACATGGTGATCGTCTACCGGGTCATGGACAAGACCCTGGAGTCTTCACGTACCGTCGAGGGCCGAGTCTCGGTGACCGTGCGCGACCGTCCCAACGCCCCTGAGAACGTTCGTGCCACCGCGACGGGTCCGGGCCGCGCCTCCGTGTCCTTCACGCCGGGCGCCGACAACGGCGCGCGCATCACGGAGTACCTGGTCACGAGCTCGCACGGCGGTACCACGAAGTGCGAGCAGACCGTGTGCGAGGTGAGCGGTCTGACCAACGGCGAGCGGCACTCCTTCACGGTCGTCGCGCGCAACGCGGTGGGCGACTCCGATGCGTCCGCCCCCTCCAGCGAGGTCCTCGTTGACGTGACGCCGGAACGCATGAGCGTGCCGTCGTTGTCCCCCGGTGACGGCTCACTGGACGTGACGTGGAGCGCGCCCAACAACGAGGGCTCCCCGATCACCTCCTACGACATCACGCTCAACGGCAGCGACGGCTCTACCCGCCAGGAGAGCGCGGGGGCCGGCCTGACGAAGACGACGGTGAGCAACCTCGAGAACGGCGTCACCTACTATGTCTCGATCGTTGCGCGCAACAGTGCTGAGAAGCAGGCGGAGTGGTCGGAGAAAGCCACCGGCACGCCGCACGGCAAGCCCGATGCGCCCAGCAACGTGGGCCTTGAGCACGTGGGGTCCTCGCGTGACGGATCCACCGGTTCCGTCGTCATCTCCTGGTCTCTGGGCAAGTCCGGTGGCAGCGACTGGGGGCCGACGACCGTGACCGTGGACAACAGGCCCAAGACGGTCGACGGGGGCACCACCTCCGTTCGGTTCGACGGGGTTTCGGCCAGCTCGTCGCTGACCGTCAACGTCGACGTATCGAATGCGGAGGGCGACCACACCTCCTCGGGAGACAAGTCGTTCTCGCTGCTCACCGTCCCCATGCCGATCAACGCCCCGAGGCTGGAGGGCACCGGTCATGCCGGTCAGCTGCGCGTCTCGGGCCTGAGTAAGGCCGCCGGTAACGGTTTCTCCAGCTCCGAGCTGACCCTGCGCTACGCCTCGACCGCTGACGGCTGTTCGGCCGGCTCGGAGATCAGCGATGGCGGGATCATCGAGGGCAGCGGCATCTCGGCGCGCACCTACTACTTCTGCCAGGTCGGGACCGCGACCTCGGGCACCCCGGTGTCTTCGAGCCCCGTGTCCGCCCAGGGGCAGCCGACGGCTCCCCCGAACGTGTCGGGCGTGACGATCGCGAAGGCGGGCCCGGGAGCGGTGACGGTCAACGTCGCCGTCGCCGAGGCCTACCCGGCCATCACGTCGATGACGGTGACCGTGGGAGGAAAGACGGTCCCGATGACGGGACGCATGAGCGTGACGGTGACGGGCCTGACCGAGGGTGCCTCGGTGAGTGCCCACGTCGTGGCCAAGAACAGCGAGGGAGAGTCCTCGGCTGACTCGACCGAGACGACGACCGAGCTGAGCGTGTCCCCGACGTGGGTCGAGACCTGCTCGCCGGACGTGGCCACCCAGGTGCCTGGCGGGCAGACGTGCCACACGTTCTCCCTGTCCGCGCCCGGTTACGTCTCCGGAGTGTCGGTGCCGCACGTGTGTCAGGTTTCCTCCGACGTGGACCCCGCGCGTCAATACAGCGTCGTCGTGGATGGTCCCAGCGTTGAGTCGGGAGTCGCGACGTTGGCGGGCTCCCAGATCGCCATGAGGGGCAAGGTCGTGGTGCACAGCTGCGAGCCGCGCCGATAGCCGTCACGCCGAAGAAAAAACGATGGGAGGAACGCCATGGAGCGCATGAAGGCCGGTTTCGGCCAGACTCAGCGACCGCTTGCGGCGCGCGTCGTGGACTCGGCGCGCACGTTTGTGGCCGCGCGCCTGCGGGCGATCCCGGGGATACGCCACGTCATGGACGCGTGCTCGGTCGTCACGTCCTTCGGCTGGCTTGTGATTGGTGCGGCGATCGCGGGTCTCGTCGGTGCGATCCTCGCGGGCTGGGCGGAGGCTTTTGCGCTGTTCGTCGCCTGCCTGTCCCTGCTGATCATCGCCATCATCCTCGTGGCGGCGCCCTCCCCGTACCGTGTCTTTTTGCGCCTGGCTCAGGAGCGCGTGGTCGCAGGCCAGACGGCGCTGGGTGAAATCCGGGTCGTCAATGACACTGCGCGCCGCGGCGGCTCGGAGGTCATCGAGCTGCCGATCGGTACGGGCATTGCGGAGTTCGTGATCCCGGGCGTTGCCTCGCGCGAGACGTGGGATGAGTTCTTCTCCGTGCTGACCCGCCGCCGCGGCGTCATCGAGATCGGCCCCGCGCGCACTGTGCGTTCGGACGGCCTGGGCCTGCTGCGCCGCGTGCGCTCGTGGGACAACCCGGTGACCCTCTACGTGCATCCGCGTACCGTGCGTATTCCCTTCGAGGCGACGGGCTTCCAGGTCGACGTCGAGGGCGTGGTGACCGCGAAGCTGTCCAGCTCGGACGTGTCCTTCCACGCGCTGCGCGACTACGAGCCCGGCGACGACCGACGCGCCGTCCACTGGCAGTCCACGGCGCGCCTGGGCAAGCTCATCGTGCGCCAGTACGAGGAGACTCACCGCTCTCACCACCTGATCGTGCTCGACACGTCGCGCTCGTCGTGGGACCGGGACTCCTTCGAGGACGGGGTGTCCGTCGCCGCGTCGCTGGCTCTGGCTGGAATCTCGGCGTCGCGCACGGTGTCGTTCGCTGCGGGTAAGACGTGGGTGCCGGCCACGAATGCGGGTGCCATGCTTGACGCTCTGTCGTCCCTGCCGATGAGCGGGCGCGCCGACATTACTGCCCTGGCCCGCCGCGCCTACGCAGCCCGCCCGGCGGCCTCGTACGTGAGCATCGTGGCGCCCCCGTCGGTCAGCGACGCGGAGGCCGCGCACCTCGCCCAGGTCACCCCCAGGGACGTGACCGTGCAGGTGCTGCGCATCAACCCGAAGCAGCGTCCGCGTCGGCGTCGCCTGGAGGGCGGCGTGCTCTACGACTGCCCGTCGCTGCGCGATCTGGCGCACCTGGTGGGTGATATCCGGTGACTGTGGATGATCTTCGTCGGGCCAGGCCCTCGCTGCCGCTGCCGTCTTTCCTGGTGCTCGCTGTGCTTTTCGCCGGGCCGGTCCTCACGCACGAGGCCGTGTTCGGGTCCCGGGTCGGCCTGACCGCGGCCGGCGCGGGCGTCGTCGTGGGCCTGCTGATCGCCGCTGCCTCGACCCGCTGGTCGTGGGACACGCTCTCCACGCTGGCGGCCGTCCTCCTTGGCTATTTCCTCGTGGGTGGGCCGGTCGCGTTGCCTTCGACGGTGAGCTGGGGCGTCGTGCCGACGACGGATACGCTGCTGACGCTCGTGCGCGGTGCGGTCAGCTCCTGGAAAGATCTGCTGACGCTGACGCCGCCCGCCTCCTCCTACGTGGGACCCGCCCTGGTTCCGTGGATAACCGGTCTGCTGTGCGCGCTCGGCGCCGGCCTCGTCTCGGTGCGCTGGGGACGCCCACTCCTGGGTATCCTCCCGGTCGCGCTCATGGGCATCGTCGGCTTGGCTTTCGGTCCCTCGGGCCTCGTGCCGCCCGTGTGGCCGTTCATGGTGTGGTGTGCGGGCGCGTTCCTGTGGCTGACGTGGGCCTCGGCGCATCAGCGCCTCTCCTTGGGCCTGGACGTGTCCGTCAATCGGCGAGGCCGTGGCGAGGCTAGTGCGTCGACCGTGTCGGCGCGCGGCGCATCCCGTCAGGCCGTGTTCCGTTCTCGGCGCCTGTTGGCCGCCTCGCTGATGATCGCGCTCGCGGTGGGCGTGGCGCTGCCAGTGACGGGCGCGTGGGGGCCGAGCGGGCGACGCGTCGTGGCGCGCGAGCTGGTGGAACCGCCGTTTAACGTGCGCCAGTACCCGTCGCCGCTGTCGGCGTTCCGCCACTATAAGAAGGATCTGGGTGAGCAGACCGTCATGACGGTCAGTGGCTTGCCCGCGCGCACACGCATCCGTCTGGCGGCGTTGGATGTGTACGATGGGACGACCTTCACGATGAGTGCGCCGAAGAGCCAGATCTCGGTGCTGACCGCTGCGGCGGAGGACGGGAAGACCCAATCCGTCAACGTGCGTAACGGCTACGTGGCGGTGGGCTCCACGATCCCGCGCACCCCTTCCAGCCTGAGCGACGGAGAGTTCACTGCGACGATCGAGACCTCGGGCATCGTCGGCCCGTGGGTTCCCGTGGCCGGTGACGTGCGCGAGATGACTTTCGGCGGGGAGAACGCGCGCACGCAGCAGGAGGGCCTGCGCTTTGACATGTGGGCGAACGCCGCCCTGACGACGGGTATTCCCGCGCAGCCACAGACGGTCACGGTGCGCGCCGACGCGCCCGTCGTCCCCACGGACTCCCAGTTCGCGGGGGCTACCCCCATGAAGTTCCATTCGGACACGAAAGAGCCCTACCCCAGCGGCCTCGACAGCTTCATGGCCTCCATCGTGGGATCCTCCTCGACGCCCATTGAAAAGGCGCGTGCCATCGAACGATACCTGCACAACGAGGGCTTCTACCTGACAGAGAACACCGACCAGTCGCGTCCCGGCCACAACCTCAACCGCCTGTCGTCGATGGTCTCTGGCACCGGGGAGCTAATCGGCGACGACGAGCAGTACGCCGCGCTTATGGCCCTCATGCTCCACCAGCTCGGGTGGAACGCGCGGGTCGTCATCGGCGCCTACCCGGAGGGTGAGCCGACCGAGAGCATGACCCTCCTCGGCTCGGACATGCACGTGTGGGTCGAGATGGAGTTCGAGGGCATCGGTTGGGCCGTGTTTGACCCGACGCCCGACAAGGACCGGGTGCCGGAGTCTGAGTCGCACACGAAGAAGAACTCGCCGCGTCCCCAGGTGCTCCAGCCGCCAGAGCCGCCCGAGGAACCCGTCGAGCTGCCCCCCGTCAGCCGCGACCAGGACGTGGCCGCCAAGGAACCGCCGCCCGCGGGCATCCCCTGGCTCCTCATCGGCACCGCGACCGGCTCGCTGATCCTGCTGGTTCTTCCCTTCGTGCTCATCGTGGCGCTCAAGGCCAGGCGAACCCGCGTGCGTCGCAAGGCCTCGCCCGGCGTCGCTCTCGTGGGCTCCTGGGATGAGGTCGTCGATATGGCGCTTGACGCCGGCGTGCGCGTGCGCGCCGACCAGACGCGTCAGGAAACCGCTTGGGCGTTGGCCTCGTTCTGGAAGCTGCGCGAGGGGCAGGACGCCGAGTCTGCGGGCGACCAACCTGAGGGCGCCCAGGCCTCGGGAAGCGACCTGATCCCGGGCTGGACGATGTTCCGTGAGAGCGTGCCGATGACGGTGGCGATCGCCAGGCGCGCGGACGTCGCTGATTTCGCGGCCGAGGCCGGGCAACAGGCCGAGGCCGAGTCGGCGTGGGCGGACGTGGATCACCTCAAGCGCTCGCTGGCGTCGTCCGCGAGCCTGTGGGTGCGCATGAGGCGTCGCTTCTCGCTGCGTTCGCTGGCGCGCAAGTGGCGCCTGAAGCCGACCGGAACCCAGGAGAGACGAGGCCCGGCCGAGCTGCTGGATGACGGGGAGGACGCGGGTGGCCCCCAGTGGCGCCCATCGAGCGTGAGGAGTAAGTCGTGACGCCTGCAGGAGCGGTGGGAACCGGCCCGCGCATCGAGGGATTCCGGTGGATTCGCGCGCTCGGGTCGGGCGGTTTCGCGGACGTTCACCTGTATCACCAGCAGGTTCCGTCGCGTGACGTCGCCATCAAGATCGCGCGCTCGAATGTCGAGGGCGGAAACGAGGCGATTCGCCACGAGGCCGACGCGATGGCCCGCGTGTCCAGCCACCCGACCATCGTGAATCTGCACGGCGTGGGTGCGCTGGATGACGGGCGCGAATTCCTCATCATGGAGTACTGCCCGGTGACGAACATCGCCGATCAGGTGCGCGCTCACCCGATGGACGTGCCCGCGGCGCTGGATTTGATCATCCGCATTTCCTCGGGCGTGGAGATGCTGCACCGGATGGGCTACGTGCACCGCGACATTAAGCCGGGCAACATCATGCTGGACGCCTACCACTCGCCTGTCCTCACCGACTTCGGCGTGAGCGCGCGCATCGGCGAGGGCAGGGACGGCGGCCTGGAGGGCTTCTCCGTCATGTGGGCGCCGCCCGAGCAGCACGACGGAAGCGCCCCCGCGGACCCGTCGCAGGACGTGTGGGCGCTGGGGGCGTCGCTGTGGACCCTGCTCGTGGGGCGCAGCCCCTTCGAGGACCCGATCGGGGATAACTCGACGGTCGCGGTCGCGATGCGCGTGCGTTCCGGGCGCCTGCGCTCCATTGGACGCGCCGACGCCCCCGAGGAACTGGACCTGGTGCTCCGGGCTGCGATGAACGTGGATCCAGCGCGCCGCCTGCGCACCGCTCTGGCCTTCGCCCAGTCGCTCCAGGGCGTCCAGACGCTCATGGGGCTTCCCGAGACGCCCATCGAGGTGCGCGAGGAGGCTCCCATTCCTCGTCCGCCGGTGCCCAGTGTTGCCGGGAACGGCGGCTACCCCGTCCCGGTGAAGCACGATGACCAGGGAACGAAACTGCGCGTCACACCGGCCGCGCAGGAGCATACCGTCCGGGCGGGCGGGGGCTTTGACTTCTCCGAGTCGGGCGTCGTTCCGGTCGCGGACTCGTGGCACCACCCGCGCAACCTGTCGACGGGTAAAGCTGCGGCGAGGTCCTTCGAGGGCGAGGAGGAACGCAAGGGGCACTCCGTGCCGTTCCTGGCCGTCGTGACGCTCGCGGTGATCGCAGCGGTCGCGGCCGCCGGCCTCGTCGTCGCGATGCTGACCGGAGGGGGACAGTCGGTTCGTATCGATCCCGTTGATTCCCCCAGCGCCAACGGGAACGATCCCGCAGATCTGACGGTCCCGCCGGCTGCGCCGAGCGGCCTGAGCGGGCGCCTGGAGGGCGAATCTATCGTGTGGACGTGGACCGCGCCGCCCGATCCGAACTACGCGAGCGAGGACCTGGCGTTCCAATACCGCCTCGATCGCCCGGGCGAGGCGCCGATGGGCGCATCAAGCCCCGTCGCTTCCGTCACCCTGCCCGCCGCGCACGGCGGGGACAACTGTCTGACCGTACGAACCGTGGTATCGGCTTCCGGCCTACAGTCTCAGCCTGTGAGCATCTGCGTCGCCGTCGAGTAACGGGCCGAGCAGGCCCGGGCCGCCCGCGTCAGCGCGTCGAGCCGCCCGGCTTGCGCAGCCAGGACAGGACGACGAGGCACCCCAGGAAGGTCGCGCTGCCCAGCGCGATGCCGATGACGGTGAGGTTGGCGCGCGTGCGCGCCTGAGCCCCCGAGGCGCGCTCGGTGACCGGCAGCGTGGGCGCTGTGTCGGAACCGCTCGTGCCGGTCAAGGGGTTGATGGGGCCGTCGATGCGGGCGTTGGCGGCCACCGTTATGGCCGCGTAGGGGTTGATCATGCCCCAGCCAACGGTGCTCGTTGAGCTGGCCGGACTCACTCGCCGAGCCGTGGCCTCAAGCCGCCACTTCCACATGGCGGGCGTCTCGTCGGGGTGGGCGGAGGCCACCAGGGCGGCTGCCCCCGCGGCGTACGCGGCCGCGAAGGAAGACGAACCGGTCATGTTGTTGTTGGCCTCGCCGGTCAGGCAGTCCCCGCCGGGCACGGCCGTGGTCAGCGACGAGATCGAGGGGGCCGCGATATTGACGTGAACGCCCGAAACCTGCCCGCCGTCGGGCACACCGCCCGTCGCGCTGGTCACGGCCAGGGCCTGCGGGTGCGCGGCCGGGTAGCGCGGAACGGTGTCGGTCCCGTACTGCTGAACGATCTGGGAGTCCGCGTTGCCCGCCGACGCGACCACGAGGGACCCCTGAGCGGTTGCCGACGCCACGGCCTCGTCGAGGCGCGCGTCCTGCGTGGGCTGGGACTGCGGGACGACGATGATCTGAGCGCCCTGGCTGGCCGCCCACTCGATGCCCTTCGCGGTCGTCGCCGCATCCAGGCCGGTGGGGCCCTGCTGCGGGTCTTCGTTGAAGGTGTCGTAGACGCGCACCGGCAGCAGGGCGACGCGCGGCGCGACTCCCTCGAGCGCAGACTGCTCGGGCAGGAGCCGGGAGGCGATGATACCCGCGACCTGGGTGCCGTGACCGTAGTTGTCGGTGCGACCGTCTCCGCCGGTGCTCACGAGGTCCAGGCCGGGCAAAACGATGGAGCCCGAGGGGAAGCGGGAGGAATCCTCGCCGCGGTCGGTTGCGGCGCCCACGGGGGAGAAGTGCTTACTGGCCGGGCTGATACCCGAGTCGACGATGGCGACGGTCACGTTATCGCCCTTCGTGATGGCCCACGCGCGATCAAGATCGAGGCGTTTATCCGCCGTCTGCGCGTAGGTGGCGATGTAGTCGGTGCTGGTCAGGCAGCCGCCGGAGGCCGCATCGGCCGCACGCACCAGCACCTCTGCGCGCGCGGGGGCTGGACCGCTCAGTACCAGGCTGGCGCCCGCGAGGAGGCAGGCACCCGCGCGCAGCGTTCGCGTCGCCCGCGCGTCGAGGAGCCGGGGCTTCCTGCGGGGCCGTGCGCGGCTCATGAGCTGCCCCCACCGGCGACCTCCCGGCGGGCGGCTCGGTTCGACAGCTCAACGCCGGTCGGGATCAGCTCCAGCCATTGCTCGGGGACCCGTTGGATGAAATCCGCGTTCCAGCCAAGCCGTCGGAGGGTATCGTTTTGGTCCTCGCCGAGGGAGTGGCGCTGGCCCAGGTCGGAGACAAAGGTCAGCGGAGCCTCGGTCTGGCCGTTGCTGGATCCTTGGGCGAGCGTGCCGAAACCGGAGGCCACCAGGGCGGCCCCGGGCGAGAAGGAGGTCGGCACGTCGGCCGTGGGGTCCAGGTTCCACGAGGCCCGACGAGCACTGTCCTGCGACATCACGGTCAGGGTCGCGTGGGCCGACCCGGAGGACTGCTTGCTGTCAGCGTTGCCCTGAGCGCGCTCCAGGGTCGCGCAGGGAACCTGGTCGCGCACGCGAATGACCTTGGGGTCGTCGCTGTCGGCTGCCGTCGAGTCTGAGTCGAAGGGATACAGGCCTTCCAGCTGCGACCATGCGTCGGGGAAGGGCGAGGGCTCCACGTCGGTCTTCGCGACCGTAAAGGATTGCGCGAACGCGCTGGGCTGGAGGGTCAAAGCGCCCTCGATCGTGCCGTTGGGTGCAGCGGTTGTGCCCTCGTACAGGGCGGCGGCCAGCGGCGACAGCGGGTAGGCGTGACCGGTGGCCACCAGCACGTAGTAGGTGGTGCTCCCCGTATCTTTCACGGCGATGACACTGCCCTGGCGCAGTGAGGCGTTGTTCTGGGGGTACGAGGCCATGGCACCGCCCGGTTCGGCCACACCCCATGTGGTCAGGTCGGGACCGTCGTCGAAGAGAGACACCCAGTTGGGGTCCACGGAGATGGGGGAGGTGCCGATGCGCAGGCGCGCGACGATGTCGCTGGCGCTGCCGGGGATACGGAACTTGGATGATCCTGCGACGATGAAGGAGTCGGAACTCCCGGAGGGGGTGACGTAGGCGCTGCGGGCGCTGTGCAGGCCGTTGCTCGACAGGAGCGAGGAGTTGCCGATCCACGTGAAGGTGTGTTCGGAGATGGCGCAGCTGGTCCAGTCGGCGGTCATGTGGTCGGCGGTGGAGGGCACGTCCTCGGGCGCGTCGGGGATGCCGAGCGCCTGCCCCTGGCTGTATTTGCTCAGGTCGGAGGTGGAGATTTTCATCGTGCCGGTCGAAGAATCGCCGAGGAGGCGCGCGGAGGTCCGGTTGGTGATCGGGTGCCACTGTCCGTCTTGGAGGTAGTAGCGGGCACCGGAGCTGGAGACGATCGCCAGGCCGAAGGATTGTGAGGAGTCGGCGGTCGAGTAGAGGAATCGCAGGCCGACGCTGACCAGCAGCATGACGAGTGCGAGTGAGACGCCGACGATGAAGGGGCGGGTCGGGGCTTGCGGCTCGACCTCTTTGCCGTCGGGCGAGCCCGCGACGAAGGAGGTGATCAGGCGACGCCTGTTGTAGCGCTGGGCTTCGAGGATGTCCTTATTAGATGCCATTACATTCCCCACATGTAGAGGGCGAAGGGCGGGATGGCGACGATGATGAGGGTGGCGAAGGTATCGGCGGTGCGCGAGAGCCACGGCCGAACCTTCGGGGTCACGACGTTCATGGCAAGCACAAGAAGGCTTCCGGCCAGGGAAGTGACGAGCACGAGCAGCGCGGTCGTGGGCGCCAGGAGCGCGGCTGCGAAGGCTGCCCACGAGAGGATGGCCATGCCGGAGATGACGCCGATGAGGACTTCGATGCGCGAGCGGATCGAGCGGGTTGAGAGCATGAGGGCCGTGCCGATAAGCGCGCAGAGGATGACGCCTTCCATGGACGAGGCCAGGATCGGTGCCAGGATGATCAGGCTCAGGCAGGTGCCGAGCCGGATAGACACGGACAGGGCGACACCCATCGAGACGGATTTGCCGATCTGGCGGGGGTCGATGTGGGCGGTTGCGGAGGGGCCGGTCACGCGCACGGGGACCGAGGCCATGGCGAGCCACGGGATAGCCAGGCAGATCAGGAGAAGGAGCGCGCTGAGCAGTGCTGTCACGCGGGCGGCGCTCATGCCGAGGGCCCCCGAAAAGAGGCTGAAGGAACTCAACGTGACACCGACGATGGCGGGGCACAGGCCGCTTGCACGCAGCTTCCCAGGAAGGACGAGATGACACAGGGCGCCAATGGTGAGGGCGGCTCCCGCGGCAAGGGCGCCGGAGGTGGTCCAGGGGCCGGCGGACAGGGCGCCGGCACACGCGCAGGCGAGGAGGACGGGGGCGCAGCCAGCCAGGACGGCGACGGAGGAATGCTCGAGCCTGCGCGAGACGACGGCAGCGGTGCCTGTGAGCAGGAGGGCACCGACGATGCCGATAATCGGATAGGCGATGAGACGGACCCCGTCGAAGGAGGAATCAGCGCCCAGGAGTGACGTCCCATGGGTCGAAGCGGAGACGAGGAGGGCACTGGCCAGGCCGACGAAGACAGCGGATGCGTAGACCGAGAGCTGTAGGGAGTCGAGGGGGGTCCACGGGTCGACGGTGGATTCGACGGCACTTCCAACGGCCTCGACGAGGTCGTCAAAGCGCTGGTCTTCTCGGCCCTGCCCGGCGCGCTCAAGCGTCAGGGCCGCCCCTGCGCGCACTCCCTGGTCGCGAAGACACAGGGACTGGTCGAGGACCTGTCCTGAGGATGTCGAGACGGTGAACCCGGCGGACGCGCCGTACACGTCCATGCGTCCGAGGCTGCGCAAAATCGTGGGAATAAGCTCCGCCAGCGGAGACAACTGAGGAACCGACAGATCGACCGTTTGTTCATCAAAGGTGACTGTCAGTGGAGTGAGTGCAGCGGCGGTATGCGTGCTCTGGGCCATCGTCTCCTCCGGGTTGTTGTGTTCCTAGTCTGCCCGTTTGTGGTGTCTGGGGCAAGCTGTCATACCTCTGCAAGACGGTCGAACTTTGTCGAAAACCTGTCTCAAGTTCATGGACTTTTGCACGTATGTGTGGTTAGACTGGGCTTGTCAGAAGGGCGGTTCCGCCGTTGGAGCGCTCTTTCACAGATGATCTGGGAGGAATAATGACCGATCAGAAGGCTCTTGATGGTGCGCTACTCAAGGGAGCGACAACCATCGAGCAGTCGCAGAGCGACATTGAATCGACGCTGAAGAACCTGGAAGCGAAGCTGTCGGGTATCGGCAGTTCGTGGCAGGGCGAAGCGGCTGTCGCATTCCAGAACGTCATGGCGGAGTGGCAGACCGAGGCCGGCAAGGTTACGTCGGCTCTCACTGAGCTGCACACCGCGCTGCGTTCGTCTGACTCTGCGTCGCAGGCTAACGAGGCCGAGCAGTCGGCCGCGATGAACAAGTACAAAGCCCGCTACGGTATGTAGTCGAGACTAGGAAAGGGATACTGTCATGGCTGACATTCTTTACAACTACGGCCAGATCGATCAGGCTGTCGCCGACATGCGGGCCGGTGTCAACAGTCTGAATACGAAGCTGGAGAACATGGACTCCGAGCTCAGGCAGCTGCAGAGTTCGTGGGATGGCCAGGCGAAGCGCGCCTACGACGCGTCCAAGGCAAAGTGGACCGAGGGTATGGACGGTATCGTCGAAATCCTCACCGGTGTCGCCGCTGCGGTTGCGGAAGCCCGCCAGTCTGCTCAGGCTACCGATGCTCGTAACGCTGATGGCTTCGGCTCCTGATTCCGCCTGATTGCCGCGGGGAGGGGACCGAGGGGTCCCCTCCCCGCGGCGATTGTCTATCGGGGGCCGGTGCTCCCATTGTTCGTGTATTGCTGACTGCAAGTGAGGTTGCGTCGTGGTTGAATCGCCGAAGTATGAGCGCTTGAAGGCAGTCATCGGATTGACTGCGAAGCCCCTGGCATCCGAGGACTATGAGGAAGATGGGCGTGCGAGTACGGCTCGTACGGAGGTTGGGGACGCGAAGGGAACCTCCGAAGACTTCGTGGTTGACCTGAGCGTCGGCGAGTCGCAGACCAAGACTGGTGCAGACAGTTGGCTATCGTCGTTCATCGCGTCCGCGAAAACACACCAAGAAAAGATCACGACGGCTAAGGCACGCCATCTGGCGGTCCGTGAGTCGATGTCGACTGCGGTGACCGACGGTGAGCAGTTGAGTCCTGTCTTGCTGAGCGAGTCGGATGTTGCAGCCAGTCAGCAAAATCCGCCCCTGAGGCTTACGAGCGCCGATGGTAAGACGGTCGAGTACACGGAACCCACGGCTTACTTGACGGCTCTGGAACAGCAGAAGAACGACAAGCGGGAAGCTGAAGCGCAGACGATTCTCGATAAGCTCAATCAGGAAGCCGATTCACACGTCAGCGAATTCCAACATCAAAAGGACGACTACGTTCCTGACGCGTGGCGGCCTGCGCCTGCGCCTGAGCCCGGGCCCCAGAGTGGGGGCGGGGAGTACGGCCTTCGTCGAGGGATGAGCGGTGGCCTGGTTCCCACTGTTGGCGCGGAAACTGTTGCTGGTTCTGGGGCATCGGGGTGGACGTCTCCTCCCGCTGGGGAGCTTGGGAGTGCGTCGAATCCGATTAGTGATCCGGCTGATTTGGCTCGTTATGATTTGACGACGACGCCGGTGAATCAGCGGATGACGCCGAATGGTCCTGTGGGTGGGCATATGCCTGCTGATGTGCTGAATGTGAATGATCCGGCGTGGCGTCCTGTGCCTTCTTCGGGTGGTGGTGCGCGTATTGCTGGTGGTGTGTTGGTGGCTGGTTCTGCCGCTGGTGCTGCTGGTGCGGCGTTGTCTCGTGGTGGTGGTTTCGCTGGGATTGGTGGGCTTGCTTCGGGGGCGTCTGGTTCTGCGTTGCGTGCTGTTGCTCCTGCTGGTGGTGTGTTGCGTCCTTCTGCGCTTCCTGGTGGGGGCGTAGCTGGGGCTGTTGGTGGTGCTGGCCGTGGTGGCGGTGCTGGTGTCGTTGGTCGTGGCGCTTCCGGTGCTGGTGCGGTTGGCCGCGGTGGTGTGGCGCCGGTGGGTTCTGGCGCTGCTGGTTCTGCTGGTGGTCGTGGTGCTTCTGGTGGTGTTGCTGGCCGTGGTGGTGTCGCTGGTGGTCGTGGCGCTTCCGGTGTTACTGCGGTTGGTCGTGGTGGTGTGGCGCCGGTGGGTTCTGGCGCCTCTGGTACTGCTGGCGGTCGTGGTGCCTCTGCTGGTGGTCGTGGCGCTTCCGGTGTTACTGCGGTTGGTCGTGGTGCCTCTGGTGGTGGTCGTGGTGCCTCTGGTGGTGTCGCTGGTCGTGGTGGTGTGGCGCCGGTGGGTTCTGGCGGTGTTGGGGATCGTCGTGAGAAGAAGGGGCAGGTGCGGCGTCGTGCGTATGATGTGGTGCGTGTGGATGCCTTGGAGGAGCGTGGTGCTCAGATGATGGGTGGTGCTGCTGGTAGTGCTGATCAGCTCAAGCCGATTGCTCGTGATGCTGATGCTGACTGGTGAGTGGTGGTTGGTTCAGTGATGGCGGGGGCCGCACCCTTGATGGGTGCGGCCCCCCCGCTTGTTGGTGTGTTAGCTTGTTCGTCGCCGCGCCCAGGTGATTCCCACCGCGGCGGCCAGGAGGAGCAGCATGGCACCCGCACCGAGGGTGATCAGCAAGCCTCGCGAAGAAGCAGACGAGGACTCGGAAGCGGCGGCCTCAGTGGTGGCGCCCGAGGCTGGCTCCTCGGCCTGCGGGGGCGTGGGTGTGATGGTGAAGGGATTGATGGGGGCGGGCATGTCGATGAAGGGTCCGACGGTGCCCCGCTCGAAATCAAAGAACGCCTGCTCGGCGTCGCCTTCCAGGAGCGGCTCATCCGTCGTTGGCACAGTGTCGCCTTTGTTAGTCCTCCACTGACAATAAGACCGGTGACCGGCAGGGAGGGGATGATCCAAGCTCGCTAGCCAGGGCTCGGCATTGCAGTGGGCGTTATTAATGGACGTGAAATCTACTTGGAGCTCTGTGATGCTCGCGTCCTCAAACGAATCAGCAATCTGGGTCAGATACGTCATAGGGGCACGCACCTGCACATGTCCCGCCTCATCCAGGGAATAAAACGCGTGACGAGCCTCCCCCAAATAATACGCATCCAGATTGCAAAAAACACCCCTCGACTCAGCCTTTACGAAATAGTCCGGGGCACTACCCGACCAAAACGTATCAGCCAGAAACTGACACTCCTCCTGCGCGAACTTCTCTCCCTGACTCTTCTCACCGTAGACAGCCATCCCCATATGGATGGACCACTGATACGTCCCATCAGGAGTCTTAATTCTGGTCGGATCCACCACCGCCCTGATCGTCACGACATGACCGGGCAACACAGGCGTCTCGGGCGAAGCAGCAACAGGAACACTAGGGGTGGGAAGTGGATCACCAACCGACGCAGGCACCCCTGCGCCCATCACACACGCGCCAACCGCAACCACACACGCCACCCACCGGGCCACGACACGACGACAACGCCCCCGCAACACCATCACATTCATCCTCCCTCAGATCCAACACAGACAACGGCACACGCGCCAAGCGTCAGAAGTCCAGATCTGGCGGAATCTGAGGCGACCCGGTCGTATCCCCTTCCCAGATCGCCTTCATCTCCTTAGAGACATACGAGGACGGGATAGTCTTAAGGGTCGCCTCCAGGGTCGCCTGCGCATCCTCATCCCCAGCCTCAAGATCCTTGACAGCTTTATCTAGCGCACCCGCAAATGCGCGAACATTGGCAGCCATCGCATTCAGCGCGGTGATCTCCTGGTTCAGGTAGGACGTGTAGCGCGCCTGAAAGGCCACAGGCCCCGCCTCCACGCCCCACTTGCCCTCCGTCTGAACATCCACATTTTTCTGCAATTCTTTGGCGGCGTTCTCTAACTTCACTGCCACGCAATCGTCACCCTCACTCAGGGCTGTGATCCAGCTCTTCCACTTGTAGTAGTTGACTTCCATGTTCGCAGGAACATTCTCGGCACCCATGACGACTCCTCATTGACAGGCATGATCGTGATGGTTCGAGCCTACCAGATGACAGGAAATGACAGAAGAGGCTTTCACAGCCTCACGCTAGCGCCGCTGGCGCAGGTCCACGACGGAAATGAGGCGTTCGCCCAGCAGCAGCTGACTGTTCATGGGCAGTTTGATGGGCTGGCCGGGAACCAGGGTGTGGGTCTGCCCGTTGGGGGAACGGGCGCGCGTCCCGTTTGCCGAGTTAAGGTCTTCGATCGTAATGCCGCCCTCGGAGGGGGCGATGCGCACGTGCGTGCGCGAAAGCGAGCGCGTCTGATCCTCCACGGGGATCGGGGAGTCCGTGGCGCGCTGCGGCGAGGGCGCGCGGCCGAGCACGATCGTGCGGTTGACGGGGATTGACTGGCCCGTGTCGAGCAGGAGTGCGGCGTAGGACGCGCTCGCCGGCGCCGAGGCCGTGGTGCTGTTGGTCGCTGTGGCAGCAGGTTTCGGTGCGGTCGTGGGGACAGCGGGCGCGGGCGCGGGGACAGCGGGCTCCGGCGGGCGAGGGGCTTCGACCTCGGCGGGAGGCGCCTCGGCGCTCGCCTCTCGAGCGGGGGGTTGCGGCGTGGGCGCGGAGAAACGCGCGGTCGGTGCCGGGGGTGCAACGGGAGCCTTCGGGGCCTGCATCTCCTGAACCGGCGTCGGCGTGGGTATCGGTGCCCCGATGGGAGCCTTCGGGGCCTGCGTCTCGCGAGCCCACGCAGGCGTCGGTGCCTTGGGCATCGCCTCCTCCTGGACGGGCGCCGCGGCAGGCACCTCCTGGACGGGGGCGGGAATCTGCGGGCCGGGCATGTACGGCACTGACGAGGCCGGGGCCGGGGCAGGCCACGCGCGTGAGCTCGCCGGGGCGCTGGGCTTAGGCAGTTCAACGCTGGGTGTGGGCAGCTCGACGCTGGGCTGCGCGCTTGCCGGTGACTCGCTGGAGTGGCTGATCGGTGCCGAGGGAATGTCGGTCACGGAGGAGAAACTCGTATGGCCCTCGGCGATGCCTGCACCCGCCTTGCCGTAGGGGCTGGGCGACGCCACGGCCTCGTCGATTGTGTCCTCCGGTACGAAGGTCACGCACTGAAGTGAGAACAGTTTCGCCATCCACGACCCGCGTTGGCCTCCCAGAAGAACGAAGATGACGGGCAGGGGCGGGATCAGCGAGGACAGAGCCGTCAGGAGGACATACCCCGCGGACACCATCAGCGAGGGGGACAATTGCGACGAACCAGCGCGCACCAGCGCGCAACGCGCCAGGAAGGCGCCCACCGAACGACCATGCAGTGCGATCAGGATGGCCTGGAGGGCAACGTATTCGACGATGGTCGTCACGATGATGGCAACGTTGCCGTGTGACAGGGCCGAGGCGACGGCACCGAACAGCGCGGCGCCGACGATATCGATGAGGAGCGCAGCAACGCGCTTGCCGGGGGATGCGGGGACGGCAACGAGGTCGGGTGATGTGGCTGTCATAGTACCTTCCGCCAAACGAGATCGAAAAGTCCTGACCCGTAGGTCGCGGCTGGTAGGAGCAACGTGAGTGAAAGCCCCTGGATGATGTCGATGATTCTGCCGACCAGGGCGGATGGCTCGCGGCCCGAGCGGATGAGCGCCACGACGGGCACGATCACAGCCAGCAGGCACAGGGAGAGAGGCAGGATGACGTGCTGCGCGAACGTCAGCGTCGGTGCCGACGACTCGCCCGTGGAGCGCAGGAGGTAGCGGTCCCAACCGGGCGCGAAGAAGAGCGTCACCCAAATCGCGAGCGCCGCGAGACGAGGCCCGTAATGCGTCAGCCGGTCGCGCTTCGAACGCGCGTTGGTGACCAGGGCGAGGATCGCGAGGAGGCACAGCGCGAGCGTGGCGTAGCCGACGTAGGGTGTCTCCTCGCCGACCGGCATCTGGTAGGCGGTGAACAGGCCGGAGATGAGCGCAACGATGGTCGCGTTCCACAGGATCGTGCGGGAGCGGTCGTACGCTTCCGCCAGCGTCTTGTTGACGCGCAGCGGCGTGATTCGCGATGGTGGCTGCAGGACGGTGAGGCGAATGGAGGGGAGGCGCTTCATGACCAGCGGCAGATCGAGCACCTGGTGGTCGGGGACCTGAAGGGCCAGGTGAGGAGACAGTGAGACGAAGAAAATCGACGCGGTGAAAATCAACGGAGCGAAGCGGATGCTGCTCAGTGCGCTGAGGGACGCGACCGTGACGGTCACGGCAATCAGTGCGAAACACTGGACGGTGACGCGCGCGCTCGGCGTGGGCCTGGCGAAAAGAACGAGGCTGGCGACGATCAGGCAGGACCAGGTGACGACGACGGGCAGCAGGGTAAGCGAGCCGGGTAGGGGAGTGGCTGCGACGCCGACGCTCACCCCGGCGGCGGCGCAACAGGTGACGAGGACGAAGCCGCGCGCTGCGTTGCTCGGGGCCAGGAGCGGGCACGACCAGATGAGTGCGCACACGATCCCCAGGCCCAGGCGTCCCCACGTGTCAGTCGCGAGCGAGGGGAGCATGTCGTAGCCGTCGCGATACAGGGCGAGCACGGGCAGGAGGACGCCGAGGAGAGACAAGACGGAGGCAACGAATACGAAGGCCGTCGCTGTCAGCGCCGGCCGGAAGCGCCGGTTGTTTCTGGAACGTTGGTCGTCGGCGACGGCTTGGGCCGATTCCTGCGTGCCGACGATGGTGATGACCGAACCGGAGGGAATGTCTCGTCCGATGACAGCACCGAGCTCGACGGGGCGTCCGCCTCCGAGTGTGAGGCGAGCTGACAGCTTGGTCAGATCAACTTCGATGAGTGCGAGCAGGCCCGCGATCGTCATTCCGACGGGGATGACGTAGTCCTCCCGGTGGGAGCTGCCAACGACGGTAATCGATGCCTGTGTTTGTCCCACGCGAGCCTCCTTTCGTCTCCGATACGGATGACACTCTCAGACAGTATTGTGTCATCAGACGCGGGCTTGGCAAAAGTTCGACTGTGGTCCACGTTAGGATAGCGGGGACTACTGCTACCCGGGTGCGGTGACAAGGGAGGAACGATGGCTGACTCTGAGGATCGCTTGGAGGGCGTACCGGAGATGCCCGAAGGGAAGATTCCCATCCAGGCTCCGCCGAACCAGGCTGAGGCCGCGGGCATCGGCAACGTGCTTGCGATGGTGGTCCCGATGATGGGCTCGATGGGCGTCATGGTGTTCATGGCGATCTCCCAGGCCAGCGGGGGCGCAGGTCAGGGTCGCAACTCGATGATGCTGATGATGGCGGGCGGCATGGTGTTCGCCATGGTCGCCATGGTCGCGTTCAACGTCTATCGGCAGGTCTCCCAGCATCGTCAGAAGGTTCGCACGCTGCGCGGTGAGTACCTGGCGTACCTGTCGGAAACGAGGCAGACGGTCCGTAACGTCGCTGACCGCCAGCGGGCTTTCGTGAACTGGGCTCTTCCCGCGCCCGAGGCCTTGGTTGCGGTGGCGGAACAGGGTGAGCGCGTGTGGGAGCGTGAGCCGGGCGTCGAAATGCTCAATGCGCGAGTTGGCGTGTCTGAGCAGAGCTTGGCGATGGAGCTGCTGGCTCCCGACTTGCCGCCCATGGCGAACCCGGACATTGTGTGCCTGTCTGCGATGACGCGCTTTGTTGAGACTCACCGCAACCTGGACAGCGTCGCCTTCGGTGTTCCCCTGGAGGATTATTCGCATGTCGAGCTGGCGGGCCGCCGCGAGGACACGATCGGCGTCGCGCGGCTGATCATGACGCACCTGGCGACCTTCGTCAGCCCCTCGTACTTGCGTATCGCGGTGCTGTGCTCGCCGGATCGTCTCACGGAGTGGGAGTGGGTCAAGTGGCTCCCTCACGCCGGTTCGACCGTCGAGTCGGACGCCGTGGGTCCCGCCCGCATGGTGGTCACTGAGGACATCGATCTGCTGGACCTCCTCGGCTCCGATGTGACGGATCGGCCGGGCTTTACCCCACGTGGTGATCTGACGCCCTGGCCGCACGTCCTCGTCGTGTGCGACGGCGCTGAGCTGCCCGCCTCAACCCAGATCGGTTCTCGCGACGGCGCTGCCGGCGTGACTGTCGTGAACCTGCACGAGAAGTGGGGGGCGCTGACGAGTCCGTCGACGGTGCGCCTCCTCGTCCACCCCGTGGCGAAAGGACAGACGCGCGGCGTGCTCGAGGTCAACCTTTTCAGTCACCAGGCGATCGTCGGCGAATGGGAGCGGGTGGGGCGCGCTCAGGCCGAGGCCATCGCCCGACGACTGACTCCCTTCGCCATGGGCACCGAGAAGAAAGAGAGCGAGACGCCCGTCGGGCGCTCGGACGTCAAGCGCTCCGTGGACCTCATGGAGCTCCTGCAATTGGGCGATATCCGAGACTACGATCCCGAGCGGGCCTGGGTGCGTCGCGAGGGCAGGAACCGCCTGCGCGTCCCCTTCGGTGTCACCCCCGAAGGCGTCCCCGTCCTGCTCGACATCAAAGAGTCCGCCCAGCAGGGCATGGGCCCCCACGGCCTCCTGATCGGCGCAACCGGTTCGGGTAAGTCGGAGGTCCTTCGTACCCTCGTCTTGGCTCTGGCCCTGACCCACTCGCCCGAGCAGCTCAACTTCGTCCTCGTTGACTTCAAGGGTGGCGCGACCTTCGCGGGCATGTCCGAGATGCCGCACGTGTCCGCCATGATCTCCAACCTCGAGTCCGAGCTGTCCCTGGTGGACCGCATGCAAGACGCGCTCAAGGGCGAGATGGTGCGCCGCCAGGAAGTCCTGCGCGAGGCGGGTAACTACGCCAACGTCACCCAGTATGAGGAGGACCGTATCGCGGGCAAGCATTCCTTCCCCCCGATGCCCGCCCTCTTCCTGATCCTCGACGAGTTCTCCGAGCTGCTCACCGCCAAGCCGGAGTTCGCCGAGCTGTTCGTCGCGATCGGCCGCCTGGGCCGTTCGCTCTCGATCCACCTGCTCCTCGCCTCGCAAAGGCTCGAAACCTCGAGGATGCGCGGCCTTGAGTCTCACCTGTCCTACCGCGTGGGCCTCAAGACCTTCTCAGCCAGCGAGTCCCGCGAGGTTCTGGGCGTGCCGGACGCATACGAGCTCCCCTCGCTGCCCGGCTCCGGCTTCCTCATGCCCGGCACGGACGAACTCATCCGCTTCCGTGCCTCGTACGTCGCGGCCCCGCCGCCGCAGCGAACCGTCGGCTCTACCCAGCTGTCCACGGCTGGAACACCGGACCGCTCGATCAAGGTCCTGCCCTTCACCCTGGCCCCCGTCCTGACACGCGAAGAGCCCATCGCAGCCCCGGCCTCGTCCGAAGAAGTCATGAGCCTGCCCGGGGACGCCAAGTGGGCAGACATGAGCGAGCTCGACATCGCGGTGGCGAAAATGACCGGTAAGGGCGTACCCGCCCACCAGGTGTGGCTGCCCCCGCTGGACGTGCCCGACACCTTCGACCAGATGATGCCCGACCTCGCACCCGTCGACGGCATCGGCTTCGTGTCGATGGAGTGGCGCCAGCGCGGCTCCCTCGTCTTCCCGCTGGGCATCAGGGACATCCCGCTTGAACAGCGCCGCGACCTGCTCACCTTCGACCTGTCGGGCGCGGGCGGTAACTTCGCGGTCGTCGGCGGCCCGCTGACCGGCAAATCGATGGCGCTGCGCTCCCTCGTCATGTCGCTCTCGCTCATCTACACGCCGCAGGAAGTCCAGTTCTACATCATCGACCTGGGCGGTGGAACCTTCGCGTCCTTCGCAGACGCCCCCCACGTCGCCGGTATCGCCACGCGCGACACCGGTGAAGTCCTCACCCGAATCCTCGCCGAGGTCCAAGGCATTATCGAGGATCGCGCGCGCTATTTCCAGCAGCACAAGATCGACTCGATCGAGACCTACCGGCGCGGTCGCGCCCAGGGGCTCTACGACGACGGATACGGCGACGTGTTCCTCGTTGTCGACAACTGGGCCTCCCTCAAGGCCGACTTCGACGACCTCGACATGAGGATCGGTCGCATGCTCAACACCGCCCTGACATTCGGTGTGCACCTCGTGGCCGCAACGCCTCGCTGGAATGACTTCCGCATGCAGATCGTTGACATGCTCGGTTCGAAGCTCGAACTCAAGATCGGCGACTTCCGCGACTCCGCGCTGGACCGCAACGTGCAGAAGCAGATCCCGGACGCTCGGCCGGGCCGAGGAGTGTGTGCGTCCAAGCACCACGTCCTCATCGCCTTGCCCCGCGCGGACGGCGAGGCGGACCCGGCGACCGTCAGCGAAGGCGTGGTCACCACGATTGAGCAGATCCGCGCGGCGCTGCCCGCCGGCCCCGGCCCCAAGCTTCGCCTCCTGCCGACCAAGGTCACTGCCGAGGAGATCGCGCAGCTGCCTGGCGCGCTCGCCCCGGTGCAGGGCCGAGCCCCCGCGCTCATTCTCGGTGTCGAAGAATCGCGACTCGGGGCGTTCCGCTTCGACCCGAACTCCGAGCACCACCTCTACCTCTTCGGCGACTCCAAGTCCGGCAAGACAACGTTCCTGCGCTCCCTTGCACGCGAAATCGTGGCCAGGAATACGCCCCAGGAAGCGCAAATCATCGTCGTCGACCGGCGCCGCTCCTCCCTCGGCGCCATTCCGAAGGAGTACCTGGCCGCCTACCTGACGACGAACGAGTCTGTCGCAAGAGATATGGCTGAGTTCGCGGCGTTCCTGAAGGAACGTCTACCCGGCGACGACGTGACCCCCGAACAGCTCGCGAATAGAAGCTGGTGGAAGGGACCGGAGTTCTGGGTCCTCGTCGACGACTACGACCTCGTCGTGACCTCCGAGGGTAATCCGCTCGCGGCGCTACAGCCGCTGCTGGCCCAGGCGGGTGATGTTGGTCTCCACCTGGTTATCGCGAGGCGGATGGGTGGCGCCTCTCAGGCCGTGTACGAGCGCGTCCTGCGTTCCCTCATTGACCTCGGGTCGACAGGCATCATGTTGTCCGGTAACCCGGACGAAGGTCAGGTTATCGGGCGTGTGAGGCCGGTCCGCGCACTGCCCGGTCGAGCGATCGTCGTCTCGCGCGAGGCGGGCACCTTCCGCGCTCAGCTCGCCTGGTCTGATCCCGTTCGATAGCGCGTAACCATTTCTGCCTCGCGTGTAGAATAACGGTGTTACGCGTTATCCCACGCGCCCAACGCAGCGAGAAAGACGAAGGTAGATGGCTCAGGGTGAACATGCTGAGCGCGCCCCACTATCGTGGGGCGCGTCGACTGACATCGGTCCCGTCCGCTCCGAAAATGAAGACTCCTGGCTGGCGGTGTCGCCCGTCTTCGCGGTCGCCGATGGAATGGGTGGCCACCTCGGCGGCGCCCAGGCCTCGTCGAAGGCAGTCATCACTCTGCGGCAGTTCCTGAGCCCCGAGCGCCTCGGAAACCGCCCCGTTGACCTGGTCGACCTCTCCGTCGCCATCGACGCGGCGGCCACCGCCGTCGCCGGCCTGGCGCCCGTCGATAACCCGATGGGCGCGCCCGGCACCACCCTGTCCGGCCTCATGGTCCTGTGGACCCCCGAGGGCCCCTACTGGCTCTCCTTCAACGTCGGCGACTCGCGCGCCTACGTCGTGGGCCCCGGCGGGATCCGTCAGCTCACCCACGACCACTCCGCCTTGCAGGAAGCCCGCGACCTGGCCGCCACCTCCGGCGCGCCGCAGGTGATTCCCCCGGCCAACGTCGTCACCAAGGCCCTGGGAGCCGGACAATCCGGCAGCGTCAAGGCGGATTACACGATCATGCCCCTCGAAGAGGGCGATCGCGCCGTCATCTGTACAGATGGCGTGCACGGGGTCCTGCAAGACTCCCAGATCCACGCGATCGTCGCCGCTGGCAACGGTCCGCAGGGAACCGCCGATGTCCTCGTGAAAGCCAGCCTCGAAGCCGGCACTCGTGACAACTCAACTGCGGTTGTAGTCTACGCAGGAACCCAATCACGAGTAACATTGGCAACGAATGTCATGAATCGAATGATTCAACCAGTACGTCCGGCGTCGATTCAGACAGCGCGCCGGGTTCCTCGTAGAGAAGGCAGTGACTGATGCTTCAGATTGGACGCTTCTTGTGCCGCGGACAGGGCGCGATGCTCGTCACCGGACCCCTCGGCGCGGCGTTAGTGCCGCTCGATTTCGCGGATTCCGCGGCTGACGTCGTGTGGGGGCGCGCTGACACCCAGGCGTGGCTCTCCCACGTGCAGGCAGAGCAGGGCGATGTCTTGCTTCTCGACTGTGCGGGCGAACAGCCCTACTTGACAGTCCTCGGCAATATTCAGCTGCGCATGCGCGCCGCCGGCCAGATCACCGAGCAGGTGTGGAACGACCCGATCTGGGCCTGGCCCTTCAACCCGGGCGAGTGGCAGACGTTCGAGGCCACCATTATCGACGGTGACGAGATCATGTGGATGGTGCCCGCCGCAGACCGCGTCGAGGCTGGCGAGATCCGCATCGGTCGCGCGCTCGACGAGGTTGAGGCCCTCGCGTCGATGCCCGTTGATACGATGGGCTTCCTCATCAACCCGGATATCCCCGACCACGAGCGTCGCGCCCGTCGCGACGCCCGCGAAGAGTTGCCCGAACCCACGATCACGCACGCGCCTCCGGTTGACCTGGCTGCCGTCGAAGCCCAGTTCCTCGCGGCCACCAGCAACGGTCCTGTTTCGCTGCCCGGTGCCTCCCGCACTGCCCCCGATCCGTACGCGCCCGAGGGTACCACGGATGATACGCAAGACGAGGTCCCCTCCGAGGATCTCGAACAGACCTCGAGCGAGCTCTACGTCGTCGCCGACGCCGTCGAGCCACCGATCCATACGGCTGAGTCCCTCGACCGCACCGCTACCATCGACCGTGGTGCCGCCTTCGTGGAACCCGCCCAGGCCTCATCCGAGTTCGAGTCGGAGGAAAACACCGAACTTGCTCCTGAATCGGAAGCGGAACGTGAGTCTGCCCCCGAGTCCGAGCCTGCTTCTGAGCCGGAAGCGGAGCATGAATCCGCCCCTGAGCCGGAACCTGCGCCTGCCCCCGAGCCGGAGACGGCACCCGAACCGCCCGCCGCGCCCGAGGCCATGAGCGCCGCCGGCCTGGCCGACCTGGGTGCCGAGACCGACACCGAGGCCACGATTCTGCGCCTCGCCCCCGTCAACTCCGGCCCCGCCGCGCCCGTCGCCTTCCTGATCCACGGCGGCACCGTGCCCGTTGAGGTCTCGCGTGACGTCGTCATCGGCCGCGACCCCGACGCCCGCGCCCTGACCGGCCGCCCCGTGGCGACCGTGCTGCGCGTGCCCAGCCCGGCCACCGAGATTTCGCGTTCCCACTGCGCCGTCATGATGACGACGCCGGGTTCGTGGGCGCTCATGGACCTGGGCAGCGCCAATGGCACCGTCCTGCGTCACGCAGACGGCTCTTTCCAGGATGTCACCCCCATGGTGACGATCGCCCTGAACGACGGTGACCTCATCGACGTCGGTGAGGGCACCACGATTGAGTTCCGCGTGCGCTGATTTGCTACTCATACGCGTGTGGGGTGGACCGCTTGGCCCACCCCACACGCGTATGTACTAGGGTGGCTGTTAAGACCTGCTGGAGGTTGCGCGCGCTGATGCTTGCTGCCACCGGCCTGGCGAGAGTGAGCGTGTCATGAAGAAACGCGTGCGGATGATCATTGTCCTCGTGTGTGTTCGTTGTGCTGCCGGTGGTGGGTGGCCTCGTGTATTCGTTCAGCGTGAGCGCGGAGGCAGCGGCGCGCTACTATGCCGAGGCCGTGGCGCAGGGACGATTCGAGGACGCGATGGCGGTTGAGAGCGCCGATGCGGACGCTGGCAGCGGCGTGGGGCGTGGCGACGCCGTCGACTTGCGCCGTGGCCGCGTGTCGGAGGCTAGCCCAGCGATGAGCGTGACCGGTGTGTGGGTGCACACCAACCCGGATGGCAACGGGCGGCAGGGAATAACAATCGATTTCACGGCCGACGGCCGCTCGACGAGTCGCGTGATTTACCTGGAGCGTTCTGGTCTGCCCAGGCCGTACATTGGCTCGTGGAGGGTCGTTTCCAGTGCGGCGCGTAAGATCACTGTGTCCGCGGAAGGGTACGCCTCAGACCTGTCGATCGGTGGAGTGTCACTCGGGGACGTCGGAGTAACCAAGGGGAATCACCGAATGATTCCTCCCGTAACCGACGACCTGTGGCACTTCGCTGGAGGCGGCGGCGTAGTGTACGCGTATCCCGGCGTCTATGACATCAGCGTCACCCGGGTCAGTGAAGATACCGAGTACAGTGTCGACTCCGTTCCGTCGGGTGCCATGATCGACTTGATCGATGATCACGAACCTCACCAAATTGACATCGTCTTGAACGAGGAAACGAAGGCCTGGCAACAGGAGCAATTCGTGCCTCTTCTGGAATCGTGCATTCGTGGGGAAAGTCAGGAGCAGGCCCTGTGTCCCGATCTTAATGTTGCGGATGTTGAGTCAATTGACGTAGGGGAGGTCAGTGACAGCTTGCCGGGGAGCCTGGCGGCCTACAACATCACGGTGATCACACGGGAGTACCGTATCTGGCTGGACGTGAGTGGCGCGGTCTGCTTCGACGAGGCGGGCCAGCGATACATCGTCTTCACGATCACCCGACAGAGGGTCGAAGACCGAGGCAGCTGGTAGGTGGCCGGGCGAGCCTCGTCGCCTTCTCGGCTCTCGCAGCTCTCGTGGGGCGGGCCTTCGGGCCCGCCCCACGTCCGTCTACCCGCCCCGCCGACCGAACGCCGCGCCCGCCGACGTCTGCGTGACAGCCTCGCTGATACCGCTGACCAACCCGCCTGACGCTCGTTCCCGCGCGAGGGTGCGATACCCGACAAGCAACCACGGCCTCGTTCATGTCAGGACAATCATAAGAGGGTGTGCCTTGAAGTGACCTTAGTCCCTTGAGGCGTGTATCCTTGCCTGTGGTAGCGGCCCGGCGTCGGGCCAATCATCGCAAACATGGAAGTTGAGGACCACGATGGTCAAGTATGTGTACGACTTCTCCGAGGGCGACAAGTCCATGAAGGACCTGCTCGGAGGCAAGGGAGCGAACCTCGCCGAGATGACGAAGCTCGGCCTTCCTGTTCCCCCCGGCTTCACGATCACCACCGAGGCGTGCCGCGCATACCTCAAGGAGTCGGCCGTTCCCGAGTCGCTTGCCACCGAGGTCACCCGCGCGCTGCGCGGCGTCGAAGACCAGATGGGCCGCCACCTCGGCGACCCCACCGACCCGCTCCTCGTCTCCGTGCGAAGCGGCGCCAAGTTCTCCATGCCCGGCATGATGGAAACCGTCCTGAACATCGGCCTCAACGATGAGTCCGTTCTCGGCCTCGCAGCCGTTAGCGGTAACGAGCGCTTCGCGTGGGACTCCTACCGCCGCCTCATCCAGATGTTCGGCAAGACCGTCCTCGACATCG
>ERZ773180.236-NODE-236-length-37133-cov-33.629915_pt1 | contig 37133 bp, 30 predicted proteins | sample MGYA00511080_ERZ773180 | MGnify/ENA primary metagenome ERZ773180 (study PRJEB29015, sample SAMEA2738175) | human oral metagenome | biome: human oral; feature: human-associated habitat; material: saliva | place: China | collected 2178 ... | reverse complement strand
CGTCATGGACGAGGTCGAGGCCGCCCTGGACGACATGAACCTGACGCGCCTGCTCACCATCTTCAAGGAGCTGCAGGAGACGTCGCAGCTCATTGTTATCACGCACCAGAAGCGAACCATGGAGATAGCGGACGCCCTGTACGGCGTCACGATGCGCGACGGCATCACGAGGGTGGTGTCCCAGCGCTTGGCGGACTAGGAAAATCGGCTATCTACCTTAATAGATACACATGCGGAGAACTGAAGTCATCCAGTGTGGTTGATACGTGACAAACGGTAGAACTAGGAAGAGTCGTCAATTGCCCAGCGGATCGCTAGGGCACCCAGACGCGCCCTGAGGGCGCACACCGAGTGGTTCTGCTCGATGAAGGTCGCGATCTGGCAGGCGTGTTCGCGGCATATCCAGCGTCGTTTGTGCCACCGGATCCGCGCTGGGATCCCGGCCCAGGGTGCGTCGATCACCTCCACCACCATATGACCGTGGCCTTGTGCGATTCAGCCCGCAACCCGGGCACCCCGCCAGCTGGTTGCACGACTCAACATCGAGCACCAGAGCCTGTGAGGTGCGAGCCACGCTCATCGCCCTCCAAACCGACGAGCAGATCACACCGATCACAACGATCAAGCGACGCACAGCAGCAGGTAGGGTGAGACACCGCCCGAGGTCCTTGAAAGCAGCGGGGGTTGAAGTCCGCTCATCATCAAGGGCCTCGACCTCTACCCGCAACCCCCGACCAACACCCGGTCACCCACACTCAACTCGGAAGAGCTGACAGACGTGACAACAATCGAAATATTGTAATACAGGGCTAGTGTGATGAAAGTGGCACCACACTAGCCCTGTATTTGAAACGCTTCAACGCCTCGCTGCAAGCAATAAACTTATGATAAACGTGCTGTCGCAAGCGGGAAGCTATCTCGATGTACTATTTCGGACGTTGTGTAAAGCGCGTGAAGAGTTCGCTAAGCCTCGTCGGATCTGTGACGTCAATCGCATTTGCTCCGGTCTGGTCAGAGTTCCTCTCCCAGTACTTATTGTTGTATGTTGATGGTCCCGATTGTTTTGTGATTGTGAGTAATATGATACCGTATCCTTCATAGTCGCAGTAGCGCATATTGTCAAGTAGAGATTTTTTGAGCTCTGGACTAAAATGCGCTTCCAAAATGCGATCTCGCCACATTGTGAAGTATTGATCGCTATTTACTTCGAGAATTCGTTCTTCGCGCTGGCAACCAACAATGAAATGACTGCCGACTTTGAGTGGCTCGATATGGTCGAGTTGTTTAACCCTCTTCGCGTCTCCTTCTGAGTCTGCAACGCCAATTAAAATAACGGCATCATCTACTGAATAGTTTGCGTTGGCCATTCCGCAAGCGGTGCGGAAAACTTTATCGAAAATTCCCTCGTCGACTTGTCGATCTGCATGTAGTTTCAAAATGCCTTGTTTTAACTCGAGTGAGGCTGATTCTGTGCGAGAAAATCTGAGTATATTATTAATGGTGGTGTGTGCATCTGCGTCGTAAATATTTGTAGGTAAGTTTCCTGGAGAAAGAGATTGTTTAATCTTCTTCATGATTGCGCTGATATTTTTTTCGCGTTCACTTGCTTTGGTTTTATTTCTGTCATCGACTCCGCTATAAATATCTGTCAGCCCTTCTCCCAACCTGTTAATGTCATTCACGACCATGCTATTGCCGAATAATGATCTATGTAGTGCGACGACAATTAATGCAAAGAAGGATGTGAACGAATTAGAGTTTTTGAATCCTACGAGGCCTCGAACGTGCTGCTTGCCAACCGACTTAGCAGTGTATTCAAGATACTCCATGCAGTGCTTAATTTCAGCAGTCAATCTGTGTGTGCCATATTTTGTTAGTTCCTCGGAAATGGTCTTCGCTTCGTTGCTTTCGGTCTCGCCGCTTTGGTAGTATTTATCAAGGGCCTTTGGGGATCGTTCAGGCATCGTTGTCAGAATTCCGATGACGATTTCTGCAAGGCATTGTTCGTCAAGACTCTCTCTAAGGTCGCTCCCTCGCGTAATGCCGTTACGTCCCCAGTATGTCTGATTTGCGGAAATTTGATAGCCGTGTTCCTGTTGTGCTGGTTCAATCGAAATAGTAGGCATTTCTGAGAGTTCGAGTGTTTCTGGACTTGTGTCGTGGCGGAACACTGTTGATAATGTGCGAATGTATGAACTGAATGGTGAGGTAATTCCTGCCTGTCTCCGCTCCTGGCTCGATAGACGATGTCCGTACGTATTGATCCTGTTGAACACTGTGTTAACAGTATCAGAAGTTGGTGCGGTCATAATTGAGATTGGAATTGTGTAATCAAGGAACGTTGAACTTTCCTCTGGTGTTATCGTATCTCCTTCCTGCTCCTCTCTTTGTAGTCCCAGCTTAGTTATTCGTCTTTGTGCTGTCGGAAACTCTTTCGCTGCGAAGTACTTTCCGTCTTTCGTTGCAAATGCGTTGTCAATGTAAGAGACGATAGTGTGGAGACGTTGGAGCCCATCGATAATTTCAAATCTCGTTCCTTTTTCTGCAACGAGAATATTTGGAAGTGGATAGCCGTTCAGAATTGAGTCGATTAGTGCCTGTTTTTCTTCGAGGGTCCATACTAATTTTCTTTGGTATGTTCGATTCACCCAAAGTGATTCTTGGCTGTATTTTGTGTAAATTGATTGAAGTGTCCAGGGTTGTGTTTTTGTTTCAATCATTGTGTCCTCCGTTGGTTGTTCTAATTGAACGTATTCTCTGGCAATATTCATTCCTTGTTTGAGTCGCTCGAGTACTTGGATGTTAGCATGTATTGCCCTTGAGTTAGAGGGAAACTGTCAAGTGTTTTGCATTTGGAGAATATACAAGAAAGTTCCTGGAGGGGTGGCAGTGCCATAGGGGGTGGCCTGGTCTCGTTTTGCGGTGATGCTGTTTGGAGGCTGGCCATGGGTTGTCGTTGGATGCTCGGTATCGAGGATCGCACGGCGATCATGGCGGGGCTGGAGGCGGGTTTGTCCCAGGTGTGTGTCGCTCATTTGATTGGACGTAGCCCTTCGGTGGTGCGCCATGAGATCGTCCGCCATACGGGTCCTGATGGGGAGTATTGGGCTAAAAGCTGGCAAAGCTGCCCACGCAGCCAGGCGTCTCCCTAAGAAGCGCCTGTTGGATTGTGATGAGGTCCTTCGACGCCGTGTGATCTCTGGTTTGTCCCAAGGACACACGCCCCGCTAGATCAGCGGGTGCTTGCACGCCGGAGCGTCTGGCACACTGCCTTTCTTGGACACTTCCCCCGTCGCCCAGGGCCATACGATTAGCCATGAGGCGATTGACACGTGAATCTACGCCCATCCCAAGAAGATCCTCATTGAGCACGGTATATGCTTGCCCTCGCGCAGGTGGATGCGCAAGAAACCCCCAGCAAGCGGCCGCAAACCCCCAATTGTTGGGATGCGACTGATCGATTGAAGCGCCCCGACATCGCTGATCGCAAGATCCCGGGCAACTGGGAAGGCAACCTGATCATCGAAGCCTGTCGATACTTCTGCCTCAGCTACGTGAGGCCCTGGCCTGTAAAATTGTTACGCACTTCGTTAGCCTACAGAAGTAGGCCTGCGATGGAGAGGGATATGAATTTACCGGCGTGTATCGGGTCATATATAGGGGTCTGTTGCTGCGCCACGACGGTGGTCTCCCAACGCCTGGCGGACTAGGGGAGTGTGCTGTCAAGCGTCGCTGATAGCCTTAACGCATGGTGGAGCGATGCAACGCAAGTGGGCATGACCAAGCCGAGAGCTGCGACAACGGCATTGACCGGGCTGCTTTTGGCGAGCTGAGGAACCGATGTGATTATGTCAGCGAACCGTGGCTCACGGACGCCGATATCTACGACGAGAAAGGTGCTCCGACCGTGATTGGCGAACGAAGCATGACTGTCCAAGAGGCCCGTGCGGCCAGTGTCTATCATCTTGCGGGTGGCTTCGTCGTTACCGACGCCGACCTGGAAGCAGACGCGGTGCGCTTTGAGGATGGGGAGAGCACTGGTGAGTGGGCAGTCCTACGGGAACGTCCGTCTTTGTAGGGGTTCGACAAGCGACGGAGGGGAACACCCGCTAGATGTTGAAAGCAGAGAATCTAGCGACCTGGTCTGGTGAGATGTGTTGTGGGCTCCTGAACTGCGCCGACTACAGTGTTGACGCAATTCTGATGTCCCAGCCATCATGGGAAATCTTTGGATCGACCGTATCCAAATAGTCGATGACCTGCTGACGTGCGTCCTTCAGGCGAGTGACCTGCGTCAGTATGTGGTCCCTGTCGTAGAGTTCCCAGCCTCCCTCGTATGCGCCTTCCCAGCGTCGAGCGGTGATGGTTAATATCTTCATCGGCGGTCCTCCTCAGACATTAGGAAATGTAGTAGTGGGGTTCACGGTCAGGGTTATAGGACTCGTCGTGTTGTTGGTGTCGATCCCAGGAGTTGTGGTGTGGGTCGGTGAGGTGAGCCGTGGCAACATCGTGGCTGAGTGCCGGTATAGGAGCTGGATAGGTTACGAGTTCCCGGATAGGTTATGACATTCGGGATAGGTTACTAAGCTATCCGGAACTGCGTTTCCTATTCACGAGCGTGTTTTCCTATCCAGAACTTGCACCGTCACAAGCGTGTGCGCTGATTTGCCTGGCCACGCGGGCTTCGTCACGGTCGCTGCACGGCTCATTGACCTTGTCGCTCCCGCACGCTAACCCGCTGTTCCGCGTGCTAACCCTCTGTCCTGCACGTGGGCAGCCTCGCCGACGCTCAGATGAGCGGGTTTACGTGCGGAAGAGCGGTCCCAAGCTCCAGGTGGCGCGCCCAGGTCTAGGATCCGCTGTGTCGACCGCATCGACAGCGACGTGGCAGGGCTGGTCGGCTTGTTACAGAGAGGCAATACACTGGATAGCCCAGCATTGTACGACAATACCTCGCTAACCAGTTCGATGCCCTTCTAACTAGTGCAACGCTGCATGCCTCGTTGCGCGGATACGAGTACGCGGGCGGGGACCCTCTGTCCCTGCCCGCGCCTCAAAGCTGTGAGTCCCGCCGCTGCGGGAGCAGTGAAATCAGTCGTTCATGAAATGGCGTTCGTCTAGGATCTGTGCGCCAGCGCCTACCAGGGAGGGCAGGTGCTCGTTCGCGTGGTGGCCGCAGAAGTAGAGCTGGCCGCCTGACGGCATGGTCGCACGAACCCAGGCGCGAGCGCCGCAGGCGTCGCAACGATTCGCCGCGCTCAGCTGCGGCTCGTCCAGTACGGGGCGTTCAAGAATCTGTGCCTTCATGCGTCCATCACACACCATCGAGCCTCCCTCGCGCACCCTTGTTCACCGGGGGCGCAATCTCTGACCACCGTCGACACCATGACACAACGCCTCACGGGCCACGACAACGCAGAAAAATGCCCACGAGAATGTCGCGTACGACGAGCCGCTAAACCGCGCCTATCAGCGCAAAATAGCCCAGGCCTCGTCAAGCGTGGAAAGCCTCCCAGAACCCACGCCACACGCCCAGCGGACCGCAAATGAGCACGTAGCCACCTATGATTCACCTCGTGACTCCTACCGACTCATCCGACTACAACGCACGGCACCTCTCTGTCCTCGAAGGCCTTGAGGCGGTGCGCAAGCGCCCCGGCATGTACATCGGCTCCACCGACCACCGAGGCCTCATGCACTGCCTCTGGGAGATCATCGACAACGCCGTCGATGAGGCTCTGGAAGGATACTGCGACACTATCGACGTGCGCCTCCACCCCGACCACTCCGCCTCCGTCGCCGACAACGGCCGAGGCATCCCCGTCGACATCGTCCCCGGTCAAGGCCTGACCGGCGTCGAGGTCGTCTACACCAAGCTCCACGCTGGCGGTAAGTTCGGCGGAGGCTCCTACGCGGCCTCCGGCGGCCTCCACGGCGTCGGCGCGTCTGTCGTCAACGCCCTGTCCGCCCGCCTCGACGTGCAGGTGGACCGCGGCGGCAAGACCCACGAGATGTGCTTCCGTCGCGGCGAACCCGGCGAATTCGACGACTCGAAGCAACGCACCCCCAACTCGCCCTTCGCGCCCTTCACGGACGGCTCGATCCTCAAGACCGTCGGCAAGGTCAAGAAGGCACAGACCGGTACGCGCGTGCGCTTCTGGGCAGACTTCCAGATTTTCCCGGCCACGGCAGCCTTCTCCTGGGAGGACCTGCTGGCGCGCGCCCGCCAGACTGCGTTCCTCGTGCCCGGCCTGACCATCAACTGCTACGACGAGCGCGGCGACGAGGAAGTGCGTGAGAGCTTCCGCTTCGACGGAGGCGTCGTCGACTTCGCGAACTGGCTGGCCTCCGACGGCCCCGTCACCGACACGTGGCACATCACGGGTGAAGGCACCTACAACGAGACCGTGCAGGCCCTCGACTCTAAGACCGGCCACCTGCGCGCCACCGAGGTTGAACGCACCTGCGAGGTCGACATCGCGCTGCGCTGGGGCATCGGATACGACACGGCTGTCCGGTCCTTCGTCAACATCATCGCCACCCCCAAGGGCGGCACCCACGTGGCCGGCTTCGAGCAGGCGGTCCTGAAAACTCTGCGCGCCGCCATCGACAAGAACGCGCGCAAGCTCAAGGTCAGCGCAAAGGACGGGCGCCCCGAAAAGGACGACGTGCAGGCCGGTATGACCGCTGTCATCACCGTGCGCTTCCCCGAGCCTCAATTCGAGGGCCAGACGAAGGAAACGCTGGGCACCCCGCAGATCCGAGCCGTCGTCAACCGCGTCGTCACCGACTGGCTGAAGGACAAGTTCGCCTCTTCTAAGCGCGACGACAAGCAGCAGACGTCCCTCCTCATGGAGAAGGTCGTCGGCGAGATGAAGGCCCGTGTGTCCGCGCGCATCCACAAGGAGATCTCGCGCAAGAAGAACGCGCTGGAAACCTCCTCGCTGCCCGCCAAGCTCGCGGACTGTCGCCTCGAGGACGTGGCTGAGACAGAGCTGTTTATCGTCGAGGGTGACTCCGCCCTGGGCACGGCCAAGGCCGCGCGCAACTCCCAGTACCAGGCCCTCTTCCCGATTCGAGGCAAGATCCTCAACGTGCAGAAGGCCTCGACCGCGGACATGCTGGCCAACGCCGAGTGCGCCAACATCATCCAGGTGATCGGCGCGGGCTCGGGCCGTACCTTCGACCTGTCTCAGGCTCGCTACGGCAAGGTCATCCTCATGACCGACGCCGACGTGGATGGCGCGCACATCCGCACCCTGCTGCTCACCCTGTTCTTCCGCTATATGCGCCCAATGGTCGAGGCTGGCCGCATCTACGCCGCCGTCCCGCCCCTGCACCGCATCGAGGTCGCGGGTAAGGGACGCAAGAAGCGCGAGTACATTTACACCTACTCCGAGGACGAGCTGCACCGTAAGCTCGCCGCCCTGCGTCGCTCGGGCCGCACGTGGAAGGAACCCATCCAGCGGTACAAGGGCCTGGGTGAGATGGACGCCGACCAGCTCGCGGAGACCACGATGGACCGGGCGCACCGCTCGCTGCGCCGCATCACGCTGGCGGATGAGGAAGCGCTGCGCCAGGCCGAGGACGTGTTTGAGCTGCTCATGGGCTCGACTGTGGGTCCACGCAAGGAGTTTATTGTCGAGGAATCCGCGGGGCTGGATCGTACGCGCATCGACGCGTAATCAGGGCAAAAATCCCTGCGCGCTGCACAAACGTTCACGCGTGTTGACCAAATGTCAAGCGCCAGTGTGACTAAAGGCCCTGTTAGCCGGTAGGATATCTGCCATGACAGGACTTGCGCAGCGACTCACGCCGCCCGGGTCCGTCCCGTACCCGGGCAATCACCTCGGGTTGCGCTGGCGGCCCATGATCGGCCGCGACGCGCCCGCTGTGTACGCGCTTATCTCCCTGATCGAAGACGACGACAACGCCATTCGGCGCACGTCCGTCGACGACATCGCGGACATGATGGAGGGCGAGAACGGGCGCGACTGGGTGGACACGATCGTCGGCCTGGACGCGAAGCGAAACATCTGCGCGGTGGCGTCCGTACGCGTCCTGCGAGGCATTCACGAGGCCGCGACCGCCGTCGTCAGCGCCTTCATCCACCCGCACTGGCGTGGCCGAGGCGTGGGCCGTGCCCTGCTCTACTGGCAGGACGGTCGCGCCCGACAGATGCTCGTCGAAGCTTTCGGCGCCGAGTCCGAGGTGCCCGCGTCGATCTCGAACCTCGTCGATGCGCACATGACCGATCGTCGCCGCCTCTACATTGCGGCTGGCTTCTTCGCCAAGCGCACGTATCAGGTCATGTACCGCGACCTGGCTGGCGGCGAGGTGCCCGTGCCCGCGCGTCACGGATACCGCATCCTGCCGTGGAACGAGGTTCTGCAGGAGCAGATCCGCGCGATCCACATGGAGGCCTTCCAGGAGTCGTTCCGTTCGCCGATGCGCGCCCTGTGGTGGGACGACGCGATGAACCACTTCGATCCGCGCTGGTCGTTCGTGGTCGTGGACGCCCAGGGCGAGGTCGTTGGCTACGCGATCACCGGTCGTCCCGCTCAGCGTTGGGTGGCCACGGGCCGCTCCGAGGCGTACATCTACCTGCTCGGCGTTGCCGAGGCGCACCGTGGACGCTCCATCGCGAGCGCCCTTGTTGGGCACGCCGTCGCCGCAGCATCCGCGTCCGGCGCGTCACGCATTGGCCTCGACGTTGACATGTCGAGCCCGGATGGAGCGCATAAGATTTACGAACACCTGGGCTTCGTGGATGAAGCCGCCGAGGTTTACTACACGATCGACCAGTAGAGACGGAAGGAGGCGAGCATGAGCATTCCTCTCGCGCAGCGAGCAAATGCCCCCGAGTTCGTCCCCTTCCCGGGCGAACATCATGGGATCGAATGGGAGTCGCTCACGGCTGCCCACCACGATGGTCTGTCCGCCCTCTTCGCCCGCATGGAGGCCCGCGATAATCCGCCGTATCGCACCAGCCCGGATGAGGTCGAGGAGATGCTCTCGGCTGCCTCGCAGTGGCGAGGCCTCGTCGGGATTGCCCGCAGGGGTATCGCGGCGGGCCGCATCGTCGCCTTCGCCCAGGTGGTCCTGCGCTTCCCGGGGCGCGTGGAGTGCGTGTGCGTCGGGGGAGTGGACCCCGACTTTCGGCGCATCGGCCTCGGCAATGCGATCGTCGACTGGCAGGAGGGCACTGCTCGCCAGATGCTGGCGGAGGTTGAGGGCGACGCTCCCGCTCAGATCACCTGTCACGTTGAGACCGGCCAGGATGATCTCGAGGTGCAGCTGAAGGTTCATGGCTTCCGCTGGACGCGTACATACTACGAGCTGCGTGCCTCCCTGGAGGGTCTTCCGCCGGTTCCTGACCTGGGCTCGTACATGAGCGTCGAGGCCTGGGGTCCCCAGTGGGAGGAACCCGCCCTGCGCGCGGCGAACCGACTCAACGAGTCCGAGTGGGGCCGACCCCCGCTCACTCAGGAGCAGTGGATGCAGGGACGCACCGCCTTCGCTCCCGAGTGGTCTTTCGTCGCCGTCGATCGGACGGGGGACCGTCCCCGCGTCGCCGGCTTCCTCCTGGCCTCGCGCTATGAGCAGGATTGGGCTGCTCTGGGTTGGCGCGAGGGCTACATCGACCAGCTGGGCGTCCTGTCCCAGTGGCGTGAGAGCCGCGTCGCGGACGCGCTCATCCTGGCCTCGATGTGGGCGCAGAAGCGTGACGGCATGGATCGTGCGGGCACGGGCGTGGGGTCTGCGAACCACACGGGTGCTCTCGCCATCTACGATTACCTCGGCTTCCGTACGGTCGGCCAGACGAGGCTCTACGCGATCGAGATTTGATCGTCGTTTCGCATGGTGGATGGTTGCGCGCGTTCCCTTGTGTTACCGTCATTACTTTTTTCTTCGTGATGGGCGGGAGTGTGCCCGTTTTCTTTTCGGTTTTCGCATAATCGCTTCTTAGGTCCTAATTGTCCGACCAATTAGTTTTTTAGGCTCCCGGCTAGAGGCAGGAACGGCCTCGGCGCCATGCGCGTCCCCTCTCAACAGTGCGGAGCCAGCATGACATCTCAGTCGTCAGCACCATCTCGATCTATTCCGCCCCTGGTCATTCGAAGCGCCATCGTCGCCTCCCTCGGCGGCCTGCTCTTCGGCTTTGACACAGCCGTCATCTCCGGCGCGGAAGAAAAACTCACCGAGCTCTACGCCCTGTCTTCCACGGGTGAAGGCATGCTCGTCGCGATCGCGACCATCGGTACGATTGCCGGTGCGATCGTCGCAGGCAACCTGGCTGACCGATTCGGCCGCAAGCCCATCCTCTTCTGGATCGGCATTCTGTTCGGCGTGGGCGCCCTCGCCACCGCCCTGGCCCCGCTGCCCACGCTGGTGACGGCAACGGATGGAACGGTCTCGGCCTCGTCCTCCTTCCCGATCACCTTCTTCATGATCTTCCGATTCCTCGGCGGCGTCGGCGTGGGCCTGTCCTCCGTGGTGGCGCCCATCTATACCGCCGAGATCGCGCCCGCGCGCGTGCGCGGACGGCTGGTCGGCCTCGTCCAGTTCAATATCGTTTTCGGTATCCTCCTGGCCTACGCGTCGAACGCGATTATCCGCGAGATCGCGCATGAGGAGACCGCGTGGCGGTGGATGCTCGGCGTCATGGCCGTGCCTGCCGTCTTCTTCCTGATCTTCCTGGCCACGGTCCCCGAGACGCCGCGCTGGCTGCTCTCCCACGGCCGTGAAGACCTCGCCGTCACGATCTCCGAGCGTCTGACGACCTCTCAGGCCGAGTGCGACGAGCAGATCGGTGAGATGAAGGCGCAAATCGCCGAGGACGCCGCCGGCGGAAAGGTTGCCTTCTTCACGCGCCGCTACCGCAAGGTCATCCTCATGGCCTTCTGCATCGCGATGTTCAACCAGCTCTCCGGTATCAACGCGATCCTCTACTACGCGCCGAAGGTCATGAAGCTCGCAGGCGGTGCCGCCGTCCTGGGCGATACCTTCCCCTACATCGGCTCCGTCATCGTCGGCCTCATGAACCTCATTGCGACCATGGCTGCCCTGACCGTCATCGACAAGATCGGTCGCCGCCAGCTCATGATCGTCGGCTCGATCGGCTACCTAGTCTCCCTGGGCTTCCTCGCCGGCATGATGTTCGCCTACGAGGGCGGCTGGTTCGAGGAGGGCAGCGCTGCTCCCGTGTGGCTCATCCTCCTGGGGCTCCTCGGCTTCATTGCCTCCCACGCCTTCGGTCAGGGTTCGGTCATCTGGGTGTTCATTTCGGAGATCTTCCCCAACCGCGTACGTGCGCGCGGCCAGTCGCTGGGTTCGCTCACGCACTGGGTGTTCGCCTTCATTACCACCTATGCCTTCCCTGTGCTCACCGATAAGCTCGGTGGTGGCTACGCTTTTGGAATCTTCTTCCTCGCGATGGTCGGTCAGCTATTCTGGGTTCTGAAGGTTATGCCCGAAACCAAGGGCATCCCGCTCGAAGAAATGGAAGAGAAGCTGGGGTTGACGAATGACTAGGATCGTGAACATCGGGGAAGCGCTCATCGATGAGATCACCCGCCCAAACAGTGAACCCGTCGAGGTCGTCGGGGGATCGATGCTCAACGTCGCAGCCGGTCTGACTCGGCTGGGTCACGAATCCGAGCTGGCGACTTGGTTCGCGCGCGATGCGCGCGGCGACAAGGTCCGCGAGCACGCCGAGGCCGCGGGAGTGACCCTCACTCCCGGCTCTGACGGAGCCGAATTCACCACGGTTGCCCATGCGGCAGTCGACGAGAAGGGCCACGCCACCTACGAGTTTGATCTCTCGTGGGATGTGCCCGCCGTCGAGGATCCCGACAGTGTTGGACACGTGCATACCGGCTCCTACGTGGTCGTCGTCGAACCCGGTGCCGACAAGGTCCTGGCCGCCGTTAAGCGCCAGGCTATCCGCGGCACCGTCTCCTACGATCCGAACATCCGCCCCGCTCTGCTGGGCACGCCGGATGAGGCCCGCCCGCACGTCGAGGCGATCGTCGCCCTCGCTGACGTCGTGAAGGCGTCCGACGAGGACCTGAAGTGGCTGTACCCGGATCGTCCCATCGAGGACGTCCTGCGCGAGTGGTTGCAGTCCGGTCCCTCCCTGATCCTGTGCACGCGCGGCCCGTGGGGCGTCTACATTTTGACTGCCGCCGAGCGCGACATGCTGGTCGTCGATCCCCTTGACGTCGAGCTTGTGGACACGGTGGGCGCGGGCGACTCTCTCATGGCCGGCCTGATCTCCGGCCTGGTCGACGCGGACCTTTTGGGTTCGGCTGAGGCGAAGCAGCGCCTGCGCGAGGCGTCGTGGGACCAGATCCTGCCCGCCATTCACCGCGGCATCATCACCTCCGGTATCACGATCCTCTACCAGGGTGCCTACTCACCCACGCGCGAGGAGGTCAACGAGATCCTGGCAGCAGACAAGACGCTGCGAGGCTGACAGGGGAGCAATCCTCGACTGATGGGTGCGGGTCCGGCCAATCGGCCGGACCCGCACCCATATCAGCATGACGGCTGACAAAGCAGTGGGCTGGCCGGGAAAAATCCCGGCCAGCCCACCGTCGTAACGACAGGAGAGCGTCAGCCAATCGACGCAATCGCGAAGGTGATCGGCACGCCCGAGCCGTCGCGGCGCTCGTCCTCGGCGGGCAGCTCCACGGGGGTGCCGTCGGAGGCAGCAGCCCGCCCAGGCCTCGTGCCGACCCACGCGATGTCGAGGCGATCCTCGCCGCGCAGGAAACGCTGACAGCGCACGCCCTGTCCGCCGCGGCCCTTCGGCGGGTAGCACTCGAAGGGCGTGACCTTCACCGTTGTCTGGCCCGTGCCCGGCAGCGCGCCCAGCGCCGCGGCCACCGTCACCACCACGGCATCGATGGGGGCCTCGACCACCCAGAAGCCCAGGGCCACGGCACCGGGGTTGAGCTTCATGCCCGCCATACCGCCGGCCGTGCGCCCCTGCGGGCGAACCTTCGCTGCGGGCGTGCGCAGCAGCTGCGCATCCGAGGAGATAAACACCAGGTCCGCGTCGTCCGTGCACTGATCGAAGCCCACGAGGCGATCACCGTCCTCCAGGGTGATGACCTCCCACTCGTCGCGCTGGAGCACGTCCGGGCGCAGCCGCTTGACCGTGCCGTGGGCCGTGCCCATCGCGACGATGGCTTCGCTCTCAGGGTTCAGGAGACCCACGGCTGGCACATCCGTGTGCAGGAGCATCGAGGAAGGCATAGCCCCGGCCAACGACAGACCCGTCTCGAAGCGGGGGAGCGCCGGCAGGTCCACGACCTCGATGCGGTGCGCGATGCCATCCTGGGTGACCACGGCCACCTGCGAGCGCACCGTCGAAGCCAGCTGCACCCGCCAGCCGTCCGAGGCTGCGCGCGAACCCGGCTCGAGCGGATCCCCACCCTCGATGCGAGCAAGCGCGCCCGAGGAGGACAATACGACCACGCACGGGTCGTCCGGGATCTGCAGCTCCAGGCCCTCACCCGAACGCGACACCGACGGCAAGGCTGCCAGGGCGGCATCCTCCGCGGCAACCGTAGCCCCCACTGGCGTGCCCGTCGAGGCCATGAGCAGCGTGCGACGCGGTGTGCCCAGACGCTTCGAGACCTCGCGCAGCTCCTTCTTCACAAGCTTGCGCAACAGCTTCGGATTCTCCAGGATCTCGCGCAGGGAAGCGATTGTCGCTAACAGCTCGTCGCGCTCAGTCTCCAGCTCGATGCGGGAAAACTTCGTGAGGCGACGCAGGCGCAGTTCCAGAATGTAGTTCGCCTGGGCCTCGGACAGGTCAAAGGCCGTCATGAGGCGCTCGCGCGCGCTCTCCGCGTCATCGGAGGACCGAATGATCGCGATGACGCCATCGATGTCTAGGATCGCGATGAGCAGACCCTCGACCAGGTGCAGGCGGTCCTCGCACTTTGTCAGGCGGAAGCGACTGCGGCGCGTGGTGACGTCCAGGCGATGATCCAGGAAGACCTGCAGCATCTCTTTCAGGCCCAGCGCGCGCGGCTGGCCATCCACGAGCGCCACCGCGTTGATCGAGAAGGAATCCTCCAGCGGCGTGCGCTGGTAGAGCTGCTGGAGCACGGCCTCGGGAACGAAGCCGTTCTTCACCTCGATGACCAGGCGCAGGCCGTGGATGCGGTCAGTGAAGTTCTGGACCGACGAAATGCCCTTGAGACGGCCTGCGTTCGCGTTTTCCTTGATCTTTTCGATGACCTTCTCGGGTCCCACCATGTAGGGCAGCTGGGTGACGACGATGCCCATCTTGCGGGCCGTCACACGCTCGATCTGGACCCTCGCGCGCGTCTTGAACGTGCCGCGGCCCGTCTCGTAGGCTTCTTTGATGCCTTCGAGTCCGACGATGACGCCACCCTCAGGCAGGTCGGGGCCGGGAATGTAGCGCATGAGGTCGGTGACGGACGCCGACGGGTTATCCAGCAGGTGGATAGCGCCCGCGATCGTCTCGGAGAGATTGTGCGGGGCGATATTCGTCGCCATACCCACGGCAATGCCCGAGGCGCCGTTGACCAGGAGCTGCGGGAACGCTGCCGGCAGGACGTCAGGCTGCATGAACTGGTTGTCGTAGTTGGGGACGAAATCGACCGTGTCCTCGTCCAGGCCCGTCACCAGGTCCAACGCGGCGGGTGCCATGCGTGCCTCGGTGTAACGCGCTGCGGCCGGACCATCGTCCAGCGACCCGAAGTTACCGTGTCCATCCACCAGGGGAACCCGCAAATTGAACGGCTGAGCCAGACGCACCAAGGCCTCGTAAATCGCGGAATCGCCGTGCGGGTGCAGCTTGCCCATGACCTCGCCGACGACGCGCTGAGACTTCACGTGCCCCTTGTCGGGACGCAGCCCCATCTGATCCATCTGGAACATGATGCGGCGCTGCACGGGCTTGAGGCCGTCGCGCGCGTCGGGCAGCGCTCGGGCGTAGATGACGGAGACCGCGTACTCCAGGAAGGATCCACGCATCTCATCGGACACGTCGATCTCGGAGATATTTTCGTCTTTTTCGGAAATGTCGACGACCTGGTCCTTTTTTGCCATAGGCGCAATTATGACGCGGGAACGCTCTCATTTCGACTGGGACGCAGGTTAGGGGCACAATTGTGGGATGAATACTTGGACCCGCATAGAACGAAGCGGCTTTTACCCGCGCGCAGTGGAGCGTGCGCTACGCCGAGCGCTGGGAGCAGGAGAACCGCTCGCGACGTTGTGTCAGGTGGACACGGGCTTCGACCGGGGTTCCGTGTTCCGTCACCTCACCGTCGCTTCTTTGACCGAGCGGGCCATCGTCCAGCTGCACGTCGACGAGATGGACGGCGGATCCGCGACCATCGCGACGGCCGTGCACCGCGTGGCCGACATCGCCGGATATTCCACGATGGAGGTTTTCACTGACCCCGAGAACGCCGTCGGTCTGTCCGAGATGACCATCGCGCTGGACTTGAAGGGGGCGCGCCGAATTGACGTCGAACCCGCCCACTGCGACGACCCGAATTGCATGGCCGACCACGGCTACACGGGTACTTCGTATCCGGATGACATGACCTTCCGCGTTTCGGCGGCTGCCGACGGGCAGGATGCCTTGGACGAGGCCGTCGAGTTCGTTGATTGCCTGGCTGGGCTGATGGGGACCCGCAGTGAGTGAACGCGTCATGACACTGGACATGCCCGGCGCTGACCTGCCAGGCACCACCGATCCGTCGATCACGGACATCATTCCCGGCGCGCTCGCCGCCATCGACCCGGCTCTGCCCGGCGCGTCGTCCGAGGCCGCCAGCGCGCTCGGGATCGAGGCCGGGGCTAGCCAGGTGCTCCTCATCCTCGTCGACGGCTTTGGCTATGAACTCATGCAAGAGCACTTGGGGCACACGCCGACGCTTCGTCGCATGCGGGCCGACATCCGCTCGATCCACACGATTGTGCCATCAACGACGTCGGCTGCGATCACCGCGTTTGGCACGGGTGCGCGCCCGGGAGCGACCAACATGGTGGGCTTCTCCGTCGCCTACGGGGACGGCGTCATGAACCTGCTCGCTATGGAGGGTGGTCCCGCGCCCACGCAGTGGCAGCCGGTCCCCACCTATTTTGAGCGTCTTGCCGAGGAGGGCGTATCCTCAGCGGTCGTGTCGCCCGCGCGCTTCGCCCGGTCCGGCCTGACGGGCGCGGCACTGCGCGGTGCGCGCCACGTGCCCGCCGACACCCTTGAACAGCGCGTGAGCGCGGCACTGCGCGAGCTGCGCGCGGGCACGCCCGTCGTCTACCTGTACTGGTCCGAAATCGACCACTCGGGTCACGCTCACGGCGTGGCCTCCGATGCGTGGATCGGACAGGTTGAGCAATTTGATGCGGGCCTGGCAATGCTCATGCGGGGCCTGCCGAGCGGCGTACGCGCCGTTCTGACGGCCGATCACGGCATGATCAACGCGGAGTCGAACAGCATTATCGACGTGGCCTCCACGCCCGCCCTGCGTGAGGGTGTGCGAATCGTCGCGGGCGAGACACGAGCGGCCCATGTGCACGCCGAGGAAGGACGCGCCGACGAAGTCGAGGAACGCTGGCGTGAGACGCTGGGGGAGAGCGCCTGGGTGCTGTCGCGCGCCCAGATGCCCGCGCTCATCGGCGAGGGCAGCGGCGCATCGGTTATCGGCGACCTGCTTGTTCTTGCGCGCGGGCGCGGGGGAGTGGTCGATTCGCGGACACAGAGCGCGGCGGCCATCGCGATGCCGGGCATTCATGGCTCGGTGACGCCGACTGAGATACGTATCCCCGTCGTTACGCTCTCCTAGCGGTGTCGGCCCCCTGTTGTCAGGGGGCCGACCTGTTTACGGCTTCGAGCCAAAGACGATTTCGTCCCAACTGGGCACCGAGCGCCGCCCCTTCTTAGAGGACACGCTACGTGTCAGGCGGCTCCCTGATAGACCCTGCGCAGGTATCGATCCGGTTGCGGTCGATGCGCCACCCGTCAGAACAGACACAGCCCCCGTCGTCGTGGGCGCATTGTTCGCGCCGGAGGACTCGCCGCCAGCGGTCACGGCCCTCATAGGCAGCGCGGGAGTGCGTTGCTCCTCTGAATCCGCCGAGGCCTCGGTCCCTTCGGAAGGAGAGGCGGAGCCAGAGAGCCACGGCAGCGCGTGGGACGAGGTCTGGGCACCGTCACGCGTCGAGCGGATACCGACGGGGATGGCACCGGTGACCTGACGACGCGTGGGCAGGGGGACGACACCGGAAGCTGGCGTACCCGCGTCCTGCTCAATCTTGGTGCGCGCGGAAGCCAACGAGTAGATACGTGCGGAGATCGGGCCGCTCGACGGCTCAGGCTCGGCGGAGTTCTCCGCATCCTCACCCGCGATAGCGGCCAAGTATTCTGCTTCTTCATCCTCCTCGTCGCCCAGATCTACGTCGACCTTCTGGCGTTTGCCGCGTGCAGCGTTCAGTTGATCGATCAGGGCCTCGCGGGTGCGTAGATCCTCTTCGTCGGGATCCGGAGCCGGCGCGGGGCGGGGAATGGGAGAGAAAATCGACGAGGAGGGGGAGACAGCGACCTGTTCGGTCAGCCACTGGGCCTCCTGGTCGATGGCCTCGAGCGTGCCTGAATTCGACAGATGCCAGTGGGCCGCGTGCTCGGCTGCTCCCTGCACAAAGGTGACGATGATCTGCCAAGGTTCCCCGGCCTCGCGCGTCGCGGACCAATCGAGGGAAGACGGCTCGACGCCACGCGCCGCCAGGCGGTCTAACACGAGGTCGCCCATCGTGGGGCCGCCCTCACCGATGCGCACCGCTTGGGCCCGAAACAGCGCGTAATCTTTCTCCGCCTGAACGGGAGCCTCAAAACGCTCAACAGCCTTCACGTCCATGCCGTGTGTGGATGCGATCTCCTCCGGGGTCGCGCCTGCGCGCAAGAGAGCCTGAATGTCGCGGGGAGCAAGAGTAGGACGCGAGGGCGTGATATCCACCTTGGGGCGGTCACGGCGGATAGCGCCGCGGAGCTCGTCCGAGATCAAGATCGAATAGCGTTCACCCTGGGCGTCGGTGAGCACCAGGGACTCGCCGTCGGAGCTGGTCCCGAGCAATTCGAGCTCAATCATCGCTTCCTCCTCATACGTCACGGTGGAATCGTCTCAAATTATGCGCACAATGTCGCGTAACAGCGCGCGTGTCACACATACGATGGCACATTCGTTCCACAAGTGTTATCCTCCCTGCGCATAGACACTCGTATAAAACTGTACGAGGGTGAAAGGGGAGAACCATGGCAACCGATTACGATGCACCGCGTAAGAACGAAGACGAGGTCTCAGAGGACTCGATTGAGGAGCTGAAGTCCCGTCGCAACGATGCCGGTTCAGCCGAGATCGAAGAAGACGAGAACGAGGCTGCCGAAAACTTTGAGCTTCCCGGTGCCGACCTGTCCAAGGAAGAGCTGACCGTTCACGTCGTTCCGCGCCAGGATGACGAGTTCACCTGCTCGGAGTGCTTCCTCGTCCACCATGCGTCGCAGCTCGATCACGTGGATGCCAACGGCAATCCTGTGTGCACCGAGTGCGCGATGTAAGGTAGAGGGATGTTCGGACGCAAGAAAAAGACATACAACGACGACTTCGACGAGGTTGAGGCGCTGCCTCGCCTCAGTGACGAAGACGCCGAAATCTGGAGTCAGCCCGGTCCTCGCAACTACAAGGACGTGGATACCTCCGAAGGCTACGTCGACATGGGTGCCATTTTACTCCCGTCTCGTCCGGGTATGCAGCTGCGCACCCAGGTCGCCGACGACGGCACCACCGTCCTGCAGATTCTCGTAGTACTCGGTAACTCCGGCATCCAGATGAGCGTCGCCGCCGCGCCGCGATCCGGCGGAGTCTGGGATGAGCTGCGCGATGAAATCCGTGCGGGCTTCGAGAAGCAGGGTGCCAAGGTTGCCGACATCCGCACGCGCTACGGTGCCGAGCTGCTCGTTGATATGCCGATGAAGATGCCTGATGGCCGCTCCGCAACCTCGCGCATGCGCATCCTGGGTCGCGAAGGCGACCGCTGGTTCGCGCGCATCGACATCATCGGCCCCGCCGCCGCCAACGCTGAGTCTGGACTCGGGATCGAAAAAGTCATCGACCGCATCGTCATTCGTCGCGACGAGCAGCCACGTACGCGCCTGGAGCTGCTGCCCGTTTACCTACCCGCTGCTGCCCAGGAGAGCTGACATGGCCTCGTGGATTTCTCGGGTCGGTGCGGCCCTCGGCCTCGATAAGGACGCACGTTCCTTGGACGCCGCCCTCGACGAAGATTCTGCGCGCGCCGCCCGCGGCGTCACGCCCATCCGCGACGTGACCGACCGCAGCCACGCGCTGGTGTTCGGCACCCTCCTGGGTATGACCTACCCGCCGGAGGAGGGTGCCCAGCGTGTTCTCGTCGCTACGCTCTACGACGGAACCGACACGCTCGAGTTGCGCTGGCCGGGCCGCTCGTCCATCCCGGGCCTGAGCGTCGGTCAGCGCCTCGAAGTTGAGGGGACCGTCGGTCGTGTCGGCGAGCGCACGGTCATCATCAATCCCCTGTATCGCGTCATCGCGGGGGAGGGCTGATGCCTGCGCCGCGCTGGATGAGCCAGGCCGCCTCCGAGGAATTCTCGTGGTCGCAGACCCTGGGCGGCACACGCGGCGTCATTGAGACCAGCGCTCCCGGGCTGATCTTCGTCATCGTCTACGTCGCAACCCACGCCCTCGTGCCAACCCTCGTCGCGGCCTCCGCCGTCGCAGTCATCGCCTGTATCATTCGACTGATCCAGCGTCAGAGCATTCAACAAGCCGTCTCGGGGTTTTTCGGCGTCGCGGTTGGCGTTATTCTGGCCGCCGCGACCGGGCGTGGCGAGAACTATTTTGTGTGGGGGATCGTCACGAATCTCGCCATGGCCGCGGTCTTCGCCCTGTCGGTCCTCGCGCGGCGTTCCCTGGTCGGCTTCTTCTACGCAATGCTTACCGGCCTCCCCACGGGCTGGCAGCGTAAACCTTCCCTGCGCCCCCTCCGCCGCCGTTGCGCCCTGCTCACGTGGATGTGGGCGGGCTTGTTTGGCCTGCGCGTCGCCATCCAAGCCCCCCTGTGGGCCGCAGGCGCGGTCGCGGCACTCGGCATCGCTAAGCTCGCCCTGGGTCTGCCGCTCTTCGCGCTCGGTGCCTGGGCCACCTGGTGGGGCCTGCGCGACTACTCCTCGTCCTCCGTCTCCTCTTCCGAGGATGGTGACGCTACGGCTTCGCGCAGCTGATCCAGAGCCGACGCGTCCGAATCCGGCACCAGCAGCAACAGCTCGTCCGAGGCCTCGAATACGTCATCGGCGCTGGGAGTGAGCGGACGCCCATCGCGCAGTAGCGCAGCCAGGACGGAGCGCGGGGGCAGCTCGAGGGAGTGCACGCGCCTGCCGACCACGGGCGAATCCTCGGGAAGAATCAGTGCGTGCATGGACACAGCAGCGGTATTGAACGAAAAGAGACGCACCGGGATGCCGATGGAGACAGCCTCCTCGACCAGAGCGGTCATGATACGCGGCGTCGACACCGATACGTCGACACCCCATGCCTGATCGAAAAGCCACTCGTTATTCGGATTGTTCAGGCGTGCGACGACACGCGGGACGGCGAACTCCGTCTTGGATAGCAGCGAAATCACCAGATTCGCTTTGTCGTCGCCGGTCGCTGCGACAACGACGTCCGCCTCCTCCACGCCGGCGTCACGCAGAGCATCAGGCGAGCAAGCGTCCGCAAGCACCCAGTCCGCGTCCGCGACGGTCGCGATGCGCAGCTTCTCCGGCATGTTGTCGATGAGTGTGATGTCGTGGCCGTGCGCCAGCAGCTCCAGGGCGACGCTGCGGCCCACCGAACCCGCTCCCGCGATGACGATTTTCATGCTCATTCCTCCGTCTTGGGCGGACTCGCCAGCTGGTTACGCAGCTGCGTCGTGTCCGTCCCGTTGATCGCGAAATACAGTTGATCGTGCTCTTGCACAACGAAGCTGGGTTCGGCCGTGCGGATCGAACCCAGGCGCGACGTGAAGATGACCCGGCATCCTGTGAGTTCCTCGACGACCGCGAAGCTCAGGCCATACCAGTGGGGGGAGGGGGTCACGTTGACGAGGCCGACCGCGCCGGTTGGGTGGGACCAGATGAGTGAGGCATCCGGGGGAAGCATGCGGCGAAGGACAGATTCGGCGGTGCGCTGCACGGAGGCCACCGTGGGGATGCCCAGGCGCTCGTAGAGATAGGCGCGCGTGGGATCGTAGATGCGGGCCACCACGTGCTCAACGTGAAAAACCTCACGTGCGACGCGTGCGGCGATAATATTCGAGTTATCACCCGAAGAGACCGCCGCAAAGGCGTACGCGTCCTTGATGTTCGCTTGACGCAGGCAGTCACGGTCCATGCCTACGCCCGTGACTCTCCGGCCAGAAAAGTCGGGGGACAGGCGCGTGAAAGCCTTGGAATCCTGGTCAATAATGGCCACGGAATGACCCACTGCGTCGAGCGTTGATGCCAGGCGGGCACCGACGCGCCCGCAACCCATGATCACAAAGTGCACGAGAACCAAACTACTCCGGTGCACGCCAGATGGCCACGCGTGCTCATGTGTCTTTCCCAGACGCGGGTCAGGTGGACTACGCTTAACATTCGTGATGAACTTGTTGGCTTACGCGAAGCGCGTGCTCATCGGGCGCCCGATGCGATCGGACGCGATGGGTCACCAGCTTCTCCCCAAACGCATTGCCCTCCCGATTTTTGCTTCGGACGCGCTGTCGTCGGTTGCTTATGCACCCGATGAAGTTCTCTTAACGCTGGCGCTCGCCGGAAGCATGGCAGCCGTCCAATCCGTGTGGGTGGGCGTTGTGGTTGCCCTCGTCCTGGCAGTCGTGGTTGCTTCCTACCGGCAGACTGTCCACGCGTATCCGTCGGGTGGCGGCGATTATGAGGTTGTGACCACGAACCTCGGGCGTTCCTGGGGACTCCTTGTGGCCTCGGCTCTGCTGGTCGACTACATCCTGACGGTCGCCGTCTCGATTTCCTCGGGTGCCAGTTACATCACCACAGCCGTGCCATCGTTGCTCGGTCATGAAGTCCCCATCGCGGTTGCTCTCGTCATCATTTTGGCGACGCTCAACCTGCGCGGTACCCGTGAAGCGGGCAGCGCCTTTGCTGTGCCCACGTACGTGTACATGTTTTCTATCGGTCTCATGGTTGTCGTTGGCTTCGCGAAGATGGCGACGGGCCATCTCGGTACTGCCCCCACGGCTGCCTACGATCTCGTGGTGGCCCCCGGACATGCCGATGGCTTGGCCGGACTGGCGGGTGCTTTCTTGCTCATGCGCGCCTTCTCCTCGGGCTGCGCGGCCCTGACCGGCGTCGAAGCTATCTCGAACGGCGTGCCCATGTTCCGTCGCCCGAAATCCCGCAACGCCGCGACAACCTTGGCGATGCTGGGCATGATCGCGGCCTCCATGATGATCTCAATCCTCGTGCTTGCTCGCGCCACGGGCGTCAAGATCGTCGAAGACCCGGCCGCGCAGCTGACTCTCGACGGTGCCCCTGTCCCTGAGAAGACCCCTGTTGACCCCGCGATCTCGCAGATCGCTTCCGCGGTGTTCGGGCATGGATCCGCGCTGTTCATTCTGATCACCGTCGTCACCGGCTTCATTCTGGTGCTCGCTGGAAACACTGCGTTTAATGGCTTCCCGACCCTGGCCTCGGTCCTGTCACGCGACTCCTTCCTGCCTCACCAGATGGTGCGTCGCGGCGACCGCCTGTCCTACTCCAATGGCATCGTCGTGCTCACCGTCGCGGCGATCGCGCTGATCGTCGGCTTCCAGGCACAGACCACACGCCTCATCCAGCTCTACGTCGTCGGTGTCTTCATCTCCTTCACGCTCTCGCAGCTGGGCATGATTAAGCACTGGAACAGGCAGCTGCGTACGCGCCAGTCGGGTCAGGAACGCATGAGTGTGCTGCGCTCGCGCGCCGTCAACATCGTCGGCTTCATGATGACAGGCGCGGTCCTCCTGATCGTTCTGGCTACCAAGTTCACGCACGGTGCTTGGATCACCCTGCTGATGATCGCCGTTGCGTTCTGTGGTCAGATCTCGATTCATCGCCACTATGAGACTGTCCGTGAGCAGCTGCGGGTTGATGACTGGCACGCGCGCCGTGCTCTTCCGACCCGCGTGCGTGCTCTCGTCCTCGTCTCCTCCCTGTCTCGCCCCGCGATGCGCGCTATCGCAGCCGCCAGGGCTTCCTCACCGACGTCCATTGAACTCGTCTCGGTCGTCGCCGATGACGAGGAAGAAAACAGGATGCTGCGCCAGTGGCGTGCGTCGGGCGTGCCTGTGCCGCTGACTCTCCTGTCCGCGCCCTACCGCGACATCGCTTCGGTGATCCTGCAGTACGTGCGCAGTCGCCGTCGCGCGATGCCCACCGAGATGCTTGTCGTCTACATGCCCCAGTTCCTCGTCACCCACTGGTGGGAGAACCTGGTTCACAACCAGTCCGGTCTGCGTCTACGAGCCGCTCTCCTGGACGTTCCCGGCGTGGTTATTACGATCGTGCCCTGGCAGCTCGGCGAGGACGACGTCGTGGAGGGGCGCCAGCGCGTCAACGATCCGTTCTTGCGCGTGGGAGCCCCGACCTCGTCTGAGTCGAATGTTCATGCTGATGAGCAGCCCGCTAATGCGCATGACACCGCTGAGGAGACCTCATGAGTCCACGTCCGTCCCGTCGCCGCTCTTCTCAGCGTCGTCGCCCTGCACACACGCAGCCCCGCGAGGGGATCGGTGAGATCCTCCAGCTGACCGTCGGTGAACCCGCGCACGGCGGCGCGTGCGTCGCCCGTGACGAGAACGGACGCGTCGTCTTCGTACGCCACGCGGCACCCGGCGAGATCGTTCGTGCGCGCGTGACCGCCGTCCAGAAGAAGCTCGCGTGGGCGGACGCCGTCGAAGTCCTCTCCGCCTCCGATGATCGCGTGGAGTCCGTCTGGCCTCAGGCAGGTCCGGGGGGTGTTGGCGGTGGTGAGCTCGCGCACCTGACTCCGGCCGCCCAGCGCGACTGGAAGTCCCGCGTGATCGCCGGGCAGGTACGACGTGTGGGTGGCGAGGCCCTAGCCGAGGCCGTGGATGCCCTCGGGGGAGTGCACGTTGTGCCCGCACCCGGGGACGAGGACCCGAGCGATCCGCTGACCGGTCGCCGTTCGCGCATCGACGTCGTCATCGACGAGGCGGGCCGCGCCGGCATGCATGAGTTCCGCGGCCGCCGCGTGATCGCGCTTGATGACATGCCGCTGGCTGTGCCGGCGATCCGTGAACTCGGCCTGTTCGACGAAGGGACGCCGTGGCGACGCTTGTGGAAACCGGGGGACCGCGTGCGCGCGGTGGCCCCTTCCGGCGGCGATTCCGTTGTCCTGATCGGCGAGGACACTTACGCAGCCGACGGCGTGCGTATTGACGCCGATGTGTTGCGTTGGAACGTGCCCGTCGGTGGCGTGGAGGAGTTCTACTACGTGCGTCCTTCCGGCTTCTGGCAGACGCACGTGCGCGGTGCCGAGGTGCTCGCGAACGCCGTGCTGGCTGCGGCGTTCGGCCCGGACGAGGCCGGGGTCGGCCGCGCGGTCATGGAACTGTACTCGGGCGCGGGCCTGTTTTCCGTGCCGCTCGCGCGCGCCGTCGGCGAGACCGGCTGTGTTGCGACGCTCGAGGGCGAGGAGGGCGCCGTGCGTGACGCCGGAGAGAACCTCGCCGCGTTCGACTGGGTGGATGCCTTCGCCGGGAACGTGGATCGTGAGGGCGTCGTCGACCTGTCGGGTCAGCTGGGAGCCGTGCCCGATGTAGTTGTGGCCGACCCGCCGCGCGCCGGTGCTGGTGCCGAGGTCTGCCAGGCCATCGCGGCCACGGGTACCCCACGCGTTGTGCTCGTCTCGTGCGACCCGGCGGCGGGTGCGCGCGATCTGCGGACCCTCACCGAGGCCGGGTACCAGCTCGAATCACTGCAGGCCTGGGACCTTTTCCCACACACCCACCACGTGGAAATGGTATCGGTCCTCAGCCGCTAGCGACTCTTCCTGCGGTCCTGCATGCGCGACCCCCACGAGGTCTGCGTGCGGGCAGCAATAGCGCGGCGCTGATTGTAGTTCGATCGAAAATACTGAAACCGATTTGAACAAACCTAGATACAACTGCATGAGTAGCAAAAAGCAAACTCCGAATCCCTTGTGCTCTGAATTGTGTAAAGGTTACAATCCAACCTGTCCATAAATTTATACTTCTGAACTGGAGTATAGATAGCATCGGTGGGCTACCATTGTGTTTAGTAGTGCTCAATGATCATTGTTTGTGAATATTGAGCTTCAGTGTGTCTGACGGGAGGTTGAACATGGCAAATGCTACCGAGCGTATTGGTATTTATCGGTGTGGAATTCATGCTGAAGAGCAAGGGTGGCTCTTTAGAGAGCAGTCTGTAAATGATATCGGGATTGATGCGTACATTGAATATGTTGAGGATGGTGAGCCTCGCCAGCTATTAGCGCTACAAATTAAAAGTGGTGTGAGCTGGTTTTCAAGAGCTGGTGATAGTTATGTTTCCTTCTATGGTATTTCGCCACGTCAATATCTATATTGGACGAGAAATATGTTGCCATGTGTTCTTGTGCTTTACAACCCTGAGACAGAAGAGTGTGTCTGGCAGGAATTGAATGCTGAAACGATAAAGAAAGTCGGGAAAGGTTATAGGGTCGATATTCCCTTGTCGCAGGTCTTTCTTGATGAAGAATCTCATGAGCGGTTGTTGAATTTGAAAAATCTGCCTCTGCATGCATTGAATTATAACTTTCTGCAGTCGCAAAAATATTTTATGCAAGTTATTGAGCGTGGTGGAGTTGTAAAGTTACATGCTAAAGAGTGGGTAAATAAGACAAGTGGTCGCGGTAGTATTCGCCTGCTCGTTGATGAAGGTGTTGATGGGAGTGGTCGTGAGTATATCTATCCATATTGGTTTCCGTTCACTTCTTATTCTGATGTGTTTGTTCGCCTGTTCCCATGGGCGAATTTTGAGCTAGATTATGACTTCTATGAGGATGACGATCTTGAATCATGGCATCAATATGAGTGTATTTATGATAGGGAGTCTGGTGAATGGTTGCAGGTGGGTGCTTCGTTTGAGGAATTTCGTAGTGCGTTGGACTCATTAAATCCTATGAGGTCCATTGATCATGGTGGAGAGATAGCCGAATTCATGCTAAATCTTCGGCTTAATGATCTTGGGAGATCGTTCTTAGCTATTGATGGTTATCTCATGCGAGAGAGTCTATATTGTAAGGCTAGGCCTAAGGTGATGGGTGAAGGGGGTGAGGAGTGTGAGTGAGCTATTGATTTTGAACTCTCATCTTGCAGCTGGGGCTGCCTGTAGCGGATATGCGTTAGACCCCGAGTGTAGATATGTTATTGATGCCTATGATGAAGGCTTGCGGTCCATCAAATTGTTTGAATCGTTTAAGCTGTATGGCTTCCCTCCGGCAGTTAAGAACTGGCATGCATGGTTATTTAAGCATGGGTTTAGTGCAGAAGTTCCAAATCTTACGAATTCAAGTGTTGCCAAATACTATGGAGTGAAGCCTTTGTGGCGTACGGACTGCTCGCAAGGTCTTGTTGTTCGTGCTATAGATGAGGATGATTACTTTGTGGTCATGGAATGTGGTCACGCCTGTTGTGGTTATGTGCATCTGCAGATTCTGCTTACCCCGGGGGGATGTTTCGATTAGTATATCGACTCAGGGTTGATTTGAATATTGGATTTACTTGATTGGAGGTTGTTTTCGTTAATTGATAAGCCTGGTGTTATTTGAATTTAGAATAATTTGCTAAAAACGGCTCTTCCTGCGGTCCTGCATGCGCGACCCCCACGAGGTCTGTGTGCGGGCAGCAATAGCGCGGCGCTGGTCGCGGTACATGCGATCCACCAGGTCGCGCTCGGACACCCAACCGACTACGCGGCGATCCTCGTCCAGAACGGGCAAGGCCTGCAAGCCGGTGGACCTCAGCGCCCCGAGAACCTGGGATGGGGGAGCGGAGGCCGCCACGGCCTCGTCGATGAGGGGTAGATCCGAGACGGGAGCGTCGAGCGAACCGCCCTCCTGCGTGAGTTCGGCCAGGCGCAGCGAGGACACGAGGCCCGCGAAACGCCCCTCATTATCGACGACCGGGAGAACGGTCTCCTTCGTGCGGCGCAGCGCCGACAGCGCGGAGGCAACGGAACGGGTGCAGGCCAGGATCTCCGGGGCTGGGATCATCCACTGCGAGGCCTCACGCGTACCCAGCAGCGTGCCCTCAACCGGGTCGTCAAGAACGTCGCCGCGGCGGCGCAGCTTCTCCGTGTAGATCGTCGCGCGGGTGAGGAAACGCGAGGCTCCCGTGGCAATGACGACCGCCAACATCATGGGGAGAATCAACGAGAACTGCCCCGTCATCTCCACGATGATGAGCACCGCCGTCATTGGTGCACGGGCCGCACCCGCGAAGGCCGCGCCCATACCCACCACAGCGAAGACGCCGACTGGCGAATTTGTCACAGGCGACAGCGCATCCCCGAAAGCAGCGCCCGCCATCGCGCCGATAAACAGCGTCGGGGCGAACACGCCGCCCGATCCGCCCATGCCGATAGTGAAGGACGTGTACAGCGCACGCCCCACCATGAGCGCCAACAGGAACCCGATCGAGTAGTTGCCCGCGATCGCCTCCTCCTCCAGCGGATAGCCAGAGCCGTACATGTACGGGAAAGCCACAAGGCCAGCGCCCAGGAGCAAGCCGAGGACGCCCGGGCGCGCCCACTCGGGCAGGCGCGTGTGCGCCCATATCCAGTCAATGGCGTCCTCGGAGGCATAGAGAATCTTCGAGAAACCGAGGCCGCAGAGTCCCGCAACGAGACCGAGGAGGGCCACCCACCACATGTCCGACATGGACGCGAAGGCTAGGTTGTCGGTGACGCGCACGACCATCTCGTCACCCTGCAGGAGGCGCGCCACGATGGAGGAAGTGACGGCTGAGAGAACGACGAAGCCGAAGGTCTCGGCCGTGAACTCGACGAGGATGACCTCGAGGGCGAAAACAGCGCCCGCCAAGGGCGCATGAAAGGTCGCCGCGATACCCGCCGCTGACCCGCAGGAGGCAAGAAGGACGACGCGGGAGACAGGCATACGCATCCACGAGGCAATGGTTGAACCGAGCGATGCCCCCACCTGGACGATGGGACCCTCGCGGCCTGCTGAACCGCCGGAGCCGATTGTGAGGGCCGAGGCCAGGATCTTCACGATGGCGACTCGCCCGGGGATGCGCCCACCCTTGCGGCGCACCGCGAGCATGACCTCGGGGATACCGTGGCCCTTCGCGGATGGTGCGTAGCGCTGGATAAGCGGCCCGTAGATGAAGCCCGCTATGGCGGGGGACAGCAACAGGAACAGCCACGGGGCCCAGCCCCAGACGCCGTGCGACTGCCCAATGTGGGTCGTGTACTCGTCGAAGCCGGTCGACACCCACGTCCACCCGCGAATCGCGAGGTTAAACAGGACCGCTGCCGCGCCGACAACCGCGCCAACGAGCGCGGCGGCCACACCGAGGAGGGATCGATGGGCGGCGACTGTGTGGCCGACGCGAACGCGTTTCCCCGCAGCCGAGTGGTCAGACTGCGGGGACTTCGATGAGAGTGTCACAGGTTCGCGATCTCCACGTGAACGGGGTTATCGGTGTCGATACCCCAGACGGTCCTGTAGAAGGCCAGCTCCGACAGCAACGCATCCTTAATGTTGATGGCCGAACGGAAGCGGTGTCCCTCACCTTCGTAGAGCTTGAGGGCGACAGCGCTGCCGTTAGCGCACAGAGCCTCGTACATTTCCTGTGCTTGCGAAGCAGGCACCACCGGATCTGCGGTGCCCTGCAGGAGCAGCAGGGGAGCCGTGATCTCCGCAACGTGGTTGATCGGCGAGCGCTCTGCCCACACCGGATCCGACGTGTCGAACGTGCCAAGCAGAATACCGTCGTAGTGCGACTCGAACTTGTGGCTGGTCTCCGCCAACTTCGCCAGGTCCGCGATACCTGAGAAGGAAGCGCCAGCGGTGAACACATCGGAGGAGGCGAGCGCGTTGAGCACGGTGAAGCCGCCGGACGAACGTCCACGGATAGCAATGCGTCGGGGATCGACGCGGCCCAGGTCGATGAGGTACTGAGCGCCGTCAATGCAATCCTGAACATCCATGACGCCCCAATTTCCGTTGAGACGCTCACGGTAGGGGCGACCAAAGGACGTCGACCCACGGAAGTTCACGTCTAGGACAGCGAAACCGCGGCTGGTCCAGTACTGGAAAGGTATCTGCAGGCCGGGGCGCACCGAGCTGGTCGGGCCGCCGTGCACGTTGACAATGAGCGGGGGCAGCTCGCCCTCGGGAGCCTCAAAGTCGGGGTTGACGGGCGCGTAGTAGAAGCCATGTGCCTCCTCGCCGTCTGAAGTCTTCCACGTGATCATCTCAGCAGTGGAGACCAAGGCGGTGGGAACCTCGGCCTCAGAAGAAGGACGCAGTACCTTCGTCTTGCCGCGCGACACCTCAATAATCGCTGGCGTGTGCGTGGCGGAGTCAGCCAGGAAGACGACACGGCCGTCAGCGGCGGCGACGTTACCGATGGGCCACCAGCCGGTCGCCCATTCCTCGGTCATACCGTTGTCGATGCGCACAGTACCGATGTGCCACACCTGGTCCTCGGCCCACGAGCACACCAGGTAGTCGTTGTCGAAGTTGTCGTAGGAGTGCAGGCCGAGATGCCAGTGTGGGTGTGAGAACGCGCGCTTGCCCGGGTGTAGGGCGCGGGTACGCAGACGCGACGTCCACGCGTTCGGGTCTTCGCCGTCCTTCCACGTGAAGCCCTGGGTGCGGTACAGGTTCGCCCAGCCGGAGGCGTCATCCACGTGAATGAGTTCGCCGTCGAACGTCCAGCGCGGCTCGTAGACGCACACGCCCGGCTGATCGACGAGGACGACCTCCTGGTCGATGGTGCCCTCAAAAGTCAGGGATGCCACGTGCAGCTTCGAGTAGGTCCACGGCATGTTCGGGTGGTTCCACGAGATCCATGCCAGCTTTGTGCCATCCGGGGACACCGTTGGAGCCTGCGCGAAGTCCGTCCCGCCGAAGACGGGAATGATGGCGTCGTTATTGCGCGCCGCCGAACCGTCCATCGGAATTGCCACGATGGAGTTGACGGGTTCGCCTTCGCCCGAGTGGTCCTCGGCGACCGCGTAGACGAGGCCGCGCACGTCGGCAATCCAGAAGTCGCCGTAACGAACTTGAGACAGGGTCGTCAGCGGTCGTATGCCGCGGCGCGGCTCCGCCGTATCAAAGGCGTACACGCGTCCGTCGGTGCGATCCGAGAAAACGATGACGCCGTGGTGCACCGCGTACGCCTTGCCGCCATACTCATGGACGCGAGTACCAATGTCGGGCAGGCGCACACCGTCGATCAGCGGCAAGACCTCTCCCGTCTCACCGGTGCTCCGACGGCGCAGGAGCGTGCCACGACCGCCCTCAAGCGGATGGCCCTCCACCCAGTAGGTATCTGGCCCGTCCACGCGAACTTGGGATAGAGTGACGGATCGAGCAGTGAACGAGTTGCCTGTGATCGGGGACTTCCAGACGCCGTGGGGTGCGACGGTAACGGACATAGTGCCTCCTTGAGCGGTATGGCGAGCCAATACTCCTATCTTAATGCGCCCGCTAGGGGCCTGCGTGCATCGGGACCCTATGCGCGAATAATTTGATCTGTAGGTGAGACGCTGGGCATCTACACTAGAAGCCATGTCTGGAGCACTAAGCACGCGTGACTTGCTGTCGCGCTGTACCACCCCTCGGGAGCTGCGTCGCCTCGAGCGGGAACAGCTGGATCAGTTGGCGGCGCAAATCCGCGCCTTTCTGATCGACAACGTGTCGCGCACGGGTGGCCACCTCGGCCCGAACCTTGGTGTCGTCGAGCTGACGATTGGCCTGCATCGCGTGTTCCGCTCCCCCCAGGACACGATTGTCTTCGACACGGGGCACCAGGCCTACGTGCATAAGCTGCTCACGGGGCGTCAGGATTTCTCCGCGCTGCGCTGCCCGGGCGGATTGTCGGGCTACCCGTCGCGCTCCGAATCCGAGCACGACGTGTTGGAGTCCTCCCATGCCTCGGCCTCATTGGCGTGGGTGGATGGCATTTCACGCGAGAAACACCGACATGGGGAACGCACGTGGACGGTCGGCGTCATCGGTGATGGCGCGCTCACGGGTGGCTTGGCGTGGGAGGCCCTCAACAACATCGCGACCTCGAAGCACCGACGCATTGTCATTGTCGTCAACGACAATGGCCGTTCCTACGCTCCGACTATCGGTGGCCTCGCTGATCACTTGGATGCGCTGCGCACCTCCGCCGGCTATGAGAAGGCGCTTGCGTGGGGTAAGCAACATCTTCTCAGCCACGGGACGCCGGGGCGCGCCGCCTACGATGCACTGCACGGCCTGAAGACTGGACTCAAGGATGCCCTCTTGCCGCAGGTCATGTTCGAGGACTTGGGCCTCAAATACATCGGTCCTGTGAACGGGCACGATATCGCCGCCGTGGAGACGGCCTTGCGTCGTGCTCGCATGCTCGAAGAACCCGTTATCGTTCATGTCATCACGGAGAAGGGTCGCGGTTATAAGCCCGCCGAGAAGGACATTGCGGACCGTTTCCACGCCGTTGGCCCGATTCACCCGGAGACGGGCCTGCCCGTTGCCCCTGAACGCTTTGGCTGGACCGGCGTCTTCGCGGACGAGATCTGTGCCCAGGCCGCGACGCGCACGGATATCGTGGGGATTACCGCCGCGATGATGCAGCCGGTTGGTCTGGGTCCCATGCATGAGGCCTACCCGGGTCGCGTGATCGATGTGGGCATCGCGGAGGCTGAGGCGGTCGCCTCCGCTGCAGGTATGGCCTACGAGGGCGCGCACCCGGTTGTCGCCCTGTACGCGACGTTCCTGAACCGCGCTTTCGACCAGCTTCTCATGGACGTTGCTTTGCACAAGGCGGGCGTCACGCTTGTCCTTGATCGAGCGGGAATTACGGGAGCGGACGGTGCGTCCCACAACGGCGTCTGGGATATCGCGATGTGCTCGCTGATCCCGGGGCTACGTCTGGCCGCACCCCGCGACGAGGACACGCTGCGCGGCCAGCTGCGCGAAGCGCTCGACGTTGATGACGCGCCCACCGTCCTGCGCTACCGCAAGGGTGCTCTGTCTGAGCCGATGCCTGCGCTGCGCAGCGTTGGGGGAGTGGATGTTCTCCTCGACGAGGCATGCCCGTCCTCACCCGCCAAAGTACTGATCGTGGGAACCGGAGCATGCGCGCCCGACGCCATTGAGGCGGGGGGACGACTGGCCGCAGACGGCATCAGCGTCACCGTCGTGGACCCCCGCTGGCTCATCCCCATTTCGTCCGATCTGGCGGACATGGCCGCCGACTACGACGCCGTGATCACGGTCGAGGACGGCATCGTGCACGGCGGCTTCGGCTGGACGCTGCGTGATGCTCTCGCGGAATCTGGTACCCCCGTGCGCTGCCTCGGCGTCCCCCAGGGATTCCCCGAGCACGGCGAACGTTCCCGGATGATCGCTGACTTTGGCTATGACGCAGACGGCATTGAGGCGACGGCTCGCGGCCTCGTGAACACGGTCGCAGCGCGCTGACGCACGTTACTCGGGCGCGCCGAGCCGAATAGACCAGCGAATGGCGAGGCTTCGACGCACACGCGTCGCGCGCATACCCATGCGTCGAGTGGACCCCTCAGACGCCGAGTGCGTCACACACGGGGTCGAGTGTGAGATCGATCTGCCAGTCCCTGGCTCCACGCGTCACCATACGCTCCTCGACCTCGTCACCGGATGGACGCGAAGGATCCAGAGGCGCCCACGCGAGGTAGCGCTGCACCTGCGGAGCCAGCACCACCTCGGGTGCCAGCCCCACGCTGGCCGCCACCGAGGCAACCACACTACGAACGACTCCCAGGCGTGCAGCCGAGGCCTCGTCGATGCGAACCCACTGGCGCGGTTCCGGGATCGAGCCGGGCTGCACTGGCTTGCGCTTGGGCGGCAGCTCGTCCTCGGTCAAGGCAGCCACGGACGCGAGCGCGCGCATCCACTCATCCTCGTACTGTCGGGCGATGGGGGAGCGGAACTCGTTGATGGACATGAGGGCACGCTTGTTGGGAGGCGGATTCGACGCCGCACGCACGAGCGCCGCGTTACGCACCAGACGCCCCGGGGACATGTCGATACGACGCGCGATTGACTCACGGGTCTCCCACAGCGCCTTGAGGACACCCAGACCTCGGCGCGAACGGATCTTGCCGGCCCCGGGGAGGGAACGCCACCGATCGGGCTTCGCAGTCGGCGGCTCGACGCTGAGTGCGTGCGCGAACTCCTGCTGCGCCCACTCCCAACGCCCCATCTGATCCAAGCGTTTCGACAGGCGGTAATACAGCTCCGTGAGCAGCTCGACGTCGAGCGCCGCGTAGCGTAGCCACTCCTTGGGCAGAGGGCGCACCGACCAATCCGAGGCCTGATGATCCTTCACGAGGCCCAAGCCCAACACCTGCTCAGCCACCGCCGCCAGACCGAAACGCTCCAAACCCACGAGGCGAGCGGCAATCTCCGTGTCGAATAGAGCGGACGGACGCAGACCCACCTGACGCAGATTCGGTAGATCCTGCAGACAATCGTGCAGCAGCCACACGTCCTCAACACCGGGCTGCAACACCGACAGATCTGGCAGCGTATGGGTGTCAATCAGGAACGAGCCAACGTCCTCGCGGCGGATCTGAACCAGATACGGGTCCGAACCATAACGGAACCCCTGCGCGCGCTCCACGTCCAGCGCAATCGGCGTCGAACCCTGTGCCAGCGCGCGTGCGGCCTTCTCGAGGCCTTCTCGGGTATCAATGACGGCAGGGATCCCCCCACGTGGCTGAGCGATAAGCTCCGGGTTATCCGTATCGCCCTGCGGCAGGCCACCGCCATTGTTTACCAGCACTCAAACTCCTTCGAGGTGACGGGTAGGAACGATGCCGGCCGTCTTGCGCATGGCGTCCGCCCACCCGAATAGATGCTCCCCAAGATACTCGCTATTGGGCGTCCACGAGGCTCGGACCTCGACAAACAGGGACGAGCCTCGCAGCTCCAGTCCACCGAACGCCTCGCTCATCTCACGAGTGACCGTGCCCGTGATGTCGTGGAAACCAGCGCCCGCACCGTCAAGGCAATCGAGCATCCACCCCCACACGCCCTCCGACAGCATCGGATCGACAGCCATGATGGAATCCACCTGAGTGCGCATCTGACACACGATACGGAACGTGCCATTCCAGCCGAGCTGGCCCACAGGGTCGTGCAACACGACCATGCGACCAGTCGACAAAGGCTGTCCAGCGCTGTCCTCATCGATCGTGCGCATCGCGAGCGCAGCTGTAAAAGGAGCCAGCCGACGAGGCGGTGGCACCTCCTCAAGGAGGATATGCGGCAGGTGGGAGGCCTGTCGCAGGGACAGCAGGGCCCGAACAAAGTCCTCGGGCACCGCGTTCTCATTCACGATTGAAATCGTACGGGTGTCATCTTGTCTTTTGTTACAGACGCGCCGCGTGGGGCCATCTCGATAAGTAGCGGGTACGTGTTTCCTGCAACGTATCGAGATGGTCCCCGGGTTTTACAAGCCGCGCGGATTACGCAGAATGAAGGCTGTATGTGGCCTGACATGGACGGTGTCTCCCGAGCGGTAGTCTCGGTGGTCATCGTCGCCCGCCGTGTCAACAACCGTGTGCCACAGGGACCCATACTTTGCGTCGGGGAGTGTAAAGTCAACCGCCTCCGGCGCAGCGTTGATCAGCAGCAGGAAATCGTCGTCGAGGATCCGGCGTCCGTCGGCATCGGGTTCACGAATCGCATCCCCGTTGTAGAAGACCATCGTCGAGCGCGCCCACGGCTGGTTCCATTCCTCTTCCGTCATGTGCGTGCCAGCGGGTGTAAACCACTCGATCTCACCCAGCTCAGACTCGCCGCCACGCTTGGCAGGCCCTTCGAGGAAGCGGCGACGGCGCATGACCGGGTGATCGCGGCGCAGATGGATCAGGTCGCGCGTGAACTGCAGGAGCTTGTGGTCGTGCTTGTCCAGGTGCCAGTCGATCCACGACAGCTCGTTGTCCTGGCAATACGCGTTGTTGTTGCCGCGCTGGGTGCGACCTAGTTCGTCGCCGTGGGCGATCATCGGTACGCCCTGGGAGAACATGAGGGTCGTCAGGAAGTTGCGCTGCTGGCGGTAGCGCAACTCAATGATGTCCTTGTCGTCCGTGTCGCCCTCGGTGCCACAGTTCCACGACCGGTTATCATTCGCGCCGTCCGCGCCGCCCTCACCGTTCGCCTCGTTGTGTTTCTCGTTGTAGGACACGAGGTCGCGCAGCGTGAAGCCGTCGTGGGCAACGACGAAGTTGATGGATGCCATCGGCTTGCGGCCCGTCGTCCCATACAGGTCCGAGGAACCCGCCAAACGGGACGCGAAGCCGGGCAACGAGGAGAATTCGCCGCGCCAGAAGTCACGCACCGTGTCGCGGTATCGCCCGTTCCACTCCGACCACAGAGGAGGGAAGCCGCCCACCTGGTAGCCGTCCGCGCCCACGTCCCACGGCTCCGCGATGAGCTTGACCTGCGAGATGATCGGGTCCTGGTGGATAAGGTCGAAGAATGCGGAGAGTCGGTCGACCTCAGCAAACTGGCGGGCAAGCGTGGAGGCTAGATCGAAGCGGAAGCCGTCGACGTGCATCTCGGTCACCCAGTAGCGCAGGGAGTCCATGATGAGCTGGAGGACCTGAGGGGAACTCATGAGCAGGGAGTTGCCCGTTCCCGTCGTGTCGAAGTAGTGGCGGCGATCCCCATCCACGAGGCGGTAATACGACGGGTTGTCGATGCCGCGGAATGACAGCGTCGGACCCATGTGGTTGCCCTCAGCTGTGTGGTTGTAGACAACATCGAGGATGACCTCGATGTTTGCGGCGTGCAGTGCTTTGACCATCGCCTTGAACTCTGAGACCTGTGCGCCGGGTTCGCGGCTGGCCGCGTAGGCGTTGTGCGGAGCGAAGTATCCGATTGTGTTGTAGCCCCAGTAGTTCGACAGCCCCTTGGCCTGGAGCGTCGTATCGTTCGTGAACTGGTGGATCGGCATGAGCTCGACCGTGGTGACGCCCAGCTTTGTCAGATGCTCAATGATCGCGGGATGTGCCATACCGGCGTAGGTGCCGCGCAGCTCTTCTGGCACGTCCGGATGGCGCATCGTCATGCCCTTGATGTGTGCCTCGTAGATGATCGACTCCGAGTAGTCGTGACCCGGGCTGTGGTCGCCTTGCCAATCGAAGAAGGGATTGACGACGATGGAGTGCATCGTGGCGGCGGCGGAATCCCCGCCCTTCAGGACGAGGGGATCATCGGAACGGTAGGAGAGGAGGGAGAGGGAATCCTTCAGCTGGCCCTCAATAGCCTTGGCGTAGGGGTCGAGTAGGAGCTTGGAGGGGTCGCAGCGCAGACCGTTCATGGGATCCCATGGTCCGTCGATGCGGTAGCCGTAGCGCTGGCCAGCGCGCACCTGCGGCACGTAGACATGCCACACGTAGGCGTCCACCTCCGTCATGGGGATGCGCATTTCGTTCAGGTCGTCATCGAGCAGGCACAGCGTGACTGCGGTGGCGACCGATGAGTAGATCGCGAAGTTGGTGCCGGTTCCATCAAAGGTGGCGCCCAGTGGGTACGCCGTACCAGGTCGAGTTTCCATACGAATAAGGGTGGCATGAACACCGCACAACTGGTGATAATCCGGGCAAAAATGGGCGTGTGACTTGGATTACTGCGGTTTCGTTTTGCATTCTCGCCGGAAAGTCTGTTAAGGTTTTACCCGTTGCGAGGAACGGAAACGTTCTGGAGACAACGCGGATGTGGCTCAGTTGGTAGAGCATCACCTTGCCAAGGTGAGGGTCGCGG
>ERZ773180.234-NODE-234-length-37344-cov-29.313605_pt1 | contig 37344 bp, 27 predicted proteins | sample MGYA00511080_ERZ773180 | MGnify/ENA primary metagenome ERZ773180 (study PRJEB29015, sample SAMEA2738175) | human oral metagenome | biome: human oral; feature: human-associated habitat; material: saliva | place: China | collected 2178 ... | reverse complement strand
CATCCAAGATGTTTTCTAATCAATACTACTCAAATTGAGGAAACATTTTTGTACCATAAGAATGTAATACGCTGATAATCAGTGTGGGATATATTTGAGGAAGAAAACTATAATAACACATAAACAAACTTGCAGCAACCATCCAGTTGCTGCGGGTTGTTTTGCATATTAATAATACTCTATTACAACGTCAGCTCAACGATATAATCAATGTCTGTAGGGACGGTGTCGAGGTTGAGGGTGATGCCATTGCCAGTCTTTGTGAAGTTGACACGCTTGTTGGTGCCAAAGACGGTGGCGGACTTGATTTTGTGGTTGCCAGTAGGGATGAAGAGGCTGGAGTCCATACAGTTTAGGATGTGGATGTAGAGTTTGTTACCACGCTGTGTACTTACTCCCCATTCATGTGGCCCAACGATGCCGCCACGAGTGCCGTAAATGGTCTCGCCGTATTTGTTCAGCCATTCACCGATAGCCTGAAGGCGGTTGAGGGCAAGTTCGGGAAGGGCACCACCTGGCTCTGGACCGATGTTGAGGAGGAGGTTGGCATTCTTTCCTGCAGCACGAACGAGCATTTGAATCAGCTCTTTTGGTGACTTGTAGAGGGTGTCAGTGATGTTGTAACCCCAATGCTCGTTGATAGTCTGGCATGATTCTAAGGGTAGACGACCGATGCTCTGACCAGAGAGACCAGCCTTGTTTTCACCCGGTAGGTCACGTTCAAAGATCTGAATATCCTCGCCAGGGAAAGGAGTATGATGGTGGTTGTTAGCAACGAGACACTGTGGCTGCAGTTTGTGAATCAATGCATACTGCTCCTCCAACTGCCAGTCGAATGGTTTTGCGTCGCTGTCATGATCCCACCAGCCATCAAACCAGATTGCCCCTACCTTTCCATAGTTGGTGAGTAATTCTGTCAACTGCGTGTTCATAAACTTGTAATAGCTTGGCCAGTTAGCCTTCTCTTTTGGTCTACCAGTGCCAGTTCCAGTTCTTCCCACTGGATAGTCTTCGCGTCCCCAGTCAAGGTGAGAATAGTAAAGGTGCAACTTGATACCATTTCGTTGGCAAGCATCAGCCATTTCTTTAATGATGTCACGTTTGAAAGGAGTACCATCAACGGAATTATACGTGCTGGTAGCTGTTTTAAAGAGTGAGAATCCATCGTGGTGACGTGTTGTAATGGTGATATACTTTGCACCAGCAGCTTTGATTGCTTTTACCCATGCGTCCGCATCGAACTCTGAAGGATAGAACGTCTTTGCCAATTTAGGATATTCCTTATAGTTGATATCCCTGTTGGTCATAATCCATTCGGTAGTACCCATCATTGAGTAGAGTCCCCAATGCAGGAAGATACCAAACTTCTCGTCTTGGAACTGTTTGCGTGCTTTAAGATTCTCTGCCGTTGGATGGTAAGTCTCTTGTGCCATACCGACATAACTTGCCAGTAGTGTTGCGATTAAAAGTAGAGTCTTCTTCATGTAAGAATTTTGTTGTTTAGATTTTGAGTACAAAGATAATAAAACTACAGCAGATAACGCCCCACTTCGTAAAGAAAGTGTAGATACAAGCATGGGGGTAGGGTGATGTTATGAAGAAAACTTAGTCTGTTGGTTGTTGTGTCGGTGGATTCAAGAATGTATAAATATCTTCTTTCAATCTTAGGAATGGTTCAGCGTTGGTATAACCTACATTACGACGGAGCATAGGGATAATCGCCTCCGTACTATGGCCATAACTTGATAGTTCGTTTCGACGTTGCGTATCGTGTACAGCATTGCGATTAATCTCGTCTTCACGTTCACGCACAAGAAGGTCGCATACTCGTTTCAAGATCGGTACGATGATATTATCAAAGAGATGATGACCTTGAATATATAGATAGGTTGTTGAGGGTGTAACACCTAAAGAACGCAGTTCGTCTTTTAGTTTTAGATAGCTATCCTTTGCGTTCGGATTCTCCTTTTGCAGTTGTCGTACACGCATCTGCACCTTATGGCGTAGCCGTTGAATACTTTCAGTTGCCCCTTGTAGAGAGAAATTACCAATCTCCACAACTCGATTAAAGTCGGAGATGGTAAAACGTCGATGAATACCTTGGCGATAATGCCAGATACTCCAGACAAAGAGGGGATGTATACTCTCACTGTATAGCTTTAGGAACTCTTCGAAATTAAAGATAGAATGGTCGTTAAGCGTTACTGCTACAGTCACATCATGTAGACTCGGCGCGTAACATTGTAGGTTTTCAATAGCATAAGCATAGGTGTGGAAAACGTATGGGTTGTTGATTACTTCATCGGAAAGTGGGGTAGTTCCTTGTAGCAGATAGTCATAATCAGCATCCACACAAGCAATCATGTTCTCACCAATATTCTGTGAAACGAGGTTCATCAAGACCGATCGTTTGCCCTTCGTAAGGTTTAATCGCGATGGTAACATCACTTCAAAGTAGCGTTCCTCATTCTCAAAACTGCTTAAAACAGTGCGCCAAAAGAAGATATCGTCATACGCTTCTACGTATGCGATAATCTTTCTCCGTGCCCGCTTACCGTTCAATCGGTTTGCTGCATCAATATAAGCCGATGATAGGTTGTCGCTCAGTCTTTTTCCCATCGCTCCCTCCTTCAGACAATCATTTATCGGTTATGTCTGTTACTTCTGTTACACGGTCAATCCATCCGTTCATGATGACAGCTGGACTGTGGGTTGTGAGGATAATCTGAACATTCGGATTCAGTTCTAAGATGAGGTCGATTAAGCGTTTCTGCCACTCAATATGCAGACTCACCTCCGGCTCGTCCATAAAGAGAACGTAATGTTCATTGTCCTCTACCAATACGGTCAGCAGGATAACCAAAATCTGCTTCTCACCACTTGAGAGCTGATAGGGAGCCAGTTCCTCACCGAGTGATGAGAACTTTATCTCATTCTCCGAGCGAATAATCTTCTTACCCGTCTCGGTGAAGAGATCGTCTAAGATGTCTTGAAAACGTTTCTTAGGTTGAGAAATCTGCTGCGCCTTCTCTGCAGCATCTGCCTCACCACTTTGTAAGGTCTCGATAATACGGTTGCCGATGTTCACCTGATAGTCAAGATACTTACGTTGAAGTTGGAAAAGCTGCCAATCAAGTTCTGTAACAAGATCGACGTTAATCTTGCTGATACTATCCGAGTTCATCAGTGGACGGTCAAACGAGCGGATAATATCATAACGTATCCACCGCGCATCATTAGGACTTACCTTTAGTCGGACACCCTTCAATGAATGGCTGGGGAATTCACCACCTTGCGACAGACTGCGTATCACCTTATTAAGTATGGTACTCTTTCCGACACCATTAATACCACTCAGGATATTCACCTGACGGTCTAATGTCCATCGGATATGTTTCTTTCCACTCCAAAGCGAGTCAATCTCAATCTCTTCTATGTAATCTGCGTATTTCTGCATAATCGTAGATTTTATGACAATAGTAATGCAAATATAATGTTTTTTGTGTGAATGGCAATAAGAAAGCCTTATTTTAATGTAAATACCACGTTTATGGTATGCTAAATAACATAAAGAGTGTATTTCATATATTGGTAAATGTCTGTACCTTTGCATCCGTAAACAATAAGTAAGAAATTAAATTCCAAAGAATATGGCAAAGATAGTAAACAAACTCACAGAGCTTATAGGGAATACGCCACTATTAGCACTTAATAAATTCTCTGCAGAAAGAGGACTCAAGACTCCAGTTCTTGCAAAAGTCGAGTATTTTAATCCTGGTGGTAGTGTGAAGGATCGTATAGCATTGGCTATGATAGAGGATGCTGAGGCTAAGGGACTCTTAAAGCCCGGAGCTACTATTATCGAGCCAACCAGTGGAAACACAGGCGTAGGCTTGGCATTGGTATCAGCAGTGAAGGGATATAAACTTATTCTCACTATGCCTGAGACCATGAGTGTGGAGCGTCGCAATCTTGTGAAGGCATACGGTGCTACGGTGAAACTGACAAGTGGAAAGGATGGTATGAAGGGTGCTATCAAAGCAGCGGAGGAGTTGAGAGATACAATTCCGGGTAGTGTTATCCTTCAGCAGTTCGAGAATCAGGCTAATCCAGAACGTCACTATCTTACTACGGGTCCAGAGATATGGCGTGATACAGATGGTAAGGTGGATATCTTTGTGGCTGGTGTGGGTACTGGCGGTACGGTTAGCGGTATTGGTCGTTATCTCAAGGAACAGAACCCAAATATAAAGGTTATTGCAGTTGAGCCAACCTCATCTCCTGTTTTGAGTGGTGGTGAGAGTGGCCCACATAAGATTCAGGGAATTGGTGCAGGCTTTGTACCAAATACTTATAATAATAAGTATGTTGATGAGATTTTCCAAGTAGAGAATGATCAGGCAATTCTTGCAGGTCGTCAGTTGGCACAACAAGAAGGTTTGTTGGTTGGTATCTCATCTGGTGCAGCTGCTTTTGCTGCTACCGAGATTGCCAAGCGTCCAGAGAATGCTGGTAAGACCATCGTAACCTTGCTGCCAGATACAGGTGAGCGTTATCTCTCAACAGTGCTTTACGCCTTTGACGAGTATCCTCTTTAATAGTTTTTAAATTCTAAAATACTTTCCCAACAGACTGCTTTTGTCCTTAAGACACGGCAGTCTGTTTTTATTTTTAAGTAGGAAGATAATGCTTTTATAGTTTGATAAATACTATTTTGATATTTGAAAATGTTTTACACAAATGGGACTTTAATTCCTATTGATACTGTAAAATAATGCTTTAGTTTCCCTCTTTCTAACCTTCAGATTATCAGTTGATTGCAAACTCGTAAAAGAAAAGGTGCTTATTAGACTTCTTAAAGGGCGTTAGTAACACCTCAAAAGGGCATCTTTTGCAAGCCAAAAGGGCGTTAATTCGAATGCAGAAGGTGCTTGATTAAAAACGAGGAGTGGAAAAATTATTACATTTTAGACTAATTTCTTCTCCATTCTTTCCTTTTGGAGAGAGTGGAGAAGAGGTACCTTTATTATTTTTGTAAGAGGAAGATTTGCTTCTGTCGTTCAATCTCTTTTCGCAACTGTTCGTCTGTTGGTAAGAAAGTCTTGTATTTTGCAGCAAACAACTGTTCGTTACCTTTTAAGATAGAGTAGCGTGCGATGTCTTTACTTGTTTCTGAGCATAAGACAATACCGATGGTTGGATTGTCGCCTTCCGTACGTTTTAATTCATCATACATACGTACATACATATCCATTTGTCCAACGTCCTGATGTGTGATCGTTCCTAATTTTAGGTCAATAAGCACGTAGCATTTCAGAAAAACATTATAGAATACTAAATCAATATGGTAATCTTGTGTGTCGGTCCTGACCAGTTGTTGTCTCCCCATAAAGGCAAACCCTCGTCCTAACTCCATCATAAAGTCTTGTAGATGGCTGATAATTGCTGTTTCAAGGTCGGTTTCAGAGTAGGTACTATCTTGTTTGAAACCGAGAAACTCTGCAACAATAGGACTTTTTAGAAGTTCAAATTTGTTAGGTTTTTGGGCTTTGTTTTGTGGTTTTGGTTGAACATAATGACGTTCATAGTACTGTGTTGAGATGTTTCTGTCAAGTGTCCGGACGCTCCACATTTCCTTTGATGCAGCTTCAAGATACCATCGCATAGCTGTCTCGTCGTCTATGCGTAGGACCTTGAAAATATGTGTCCAAGTGAGATTTGGAAATCGTGATTTCCAAATCTCATAGTCATCAATAAGAAGATAAAACCTACGAAAGGAACGAAGGTACCTTGAACTAAAGCCTTTACCATAGGCATGGGTTAACTGTGTTGAGAGATTATTAATAATCTCTTCACCATATTCAGCACGTTCTTTACCACTTTGTTCTTCTTCAACAATACGTTTCCCTATGTTCCAATAGGTTTCTATCATTGATTTGTTGACAGCGGCATAAGCCTGTTGACGTCCTTGTTCGATGATGCCACAGACATCACTGAATAAGTTTGGTGATGTTAGTTTATTGTTCATGTTTAGTCATTTATTATGTTATTCTTAATAGATTTTGTAGGTTTTATTGGTTATAAGGAAGAAGCTGATTGAACTTCTTTTCCTAATGTAGTATCTTCTCCTTCTGAGAGAGTTGCCCTTACCTTGTCAGACTAAGTCTCAGGCTCACACCAAAGTCGTGGGTGGTTGTAGGGTAACTGCCTGACGAGAGGAGTGGGGTATTGATTTGTAAGTCATAGTAGAGGCTGGCTGTAACCAGACGGCTCAAGGTATAGTCGCTCAAGAAAGAGAACTTGAAAGCAGTATTACCACTTGAAGCTGCTGATGTCAGCGATGCAATGTCACGTGTGAGCGATGCCTGCTGGCGATAGCTCATGTCAAGGCGTAGGTTGAGGTCACGGTTCAATCCGTTGTTCTGACGAGACGAGCTGTTGTCTTGCTGTGAGGAGTCTGATGTCTTTTTCTTCTTACCTTTTGCCACACGTCGTGTACCATTGTTGAAAAGATTGAAGTCGTTGATTCTATAACCAATACCGATAACCCAGTCTTTTGATGAGGCTTCATTCAACTGCACACTGGTCATCGAGAGTGATAATACACGTGTCTGGCGATACTCCAAGCGTGCTGTGAGGTTGTTCTGAAGAGTTACATCAACACCTAACAGAGGAGAGAATGCCTCGTTGATACTCACCTGTGAGATATTATACATCGAACTTGGGATCGGGTTACCTGTAGTTGCATCGGTAATGAAACCGAGTCCGTTCATGTATTCCTGCCATGTGCTATAGCTCTGATAAGAACCGATAGCAAAGATACTGCGGTAAGCATGATTGATGTTAACACTCTTGAAGAACTGTTCAAAGAATGGCAAGCGTGAAAGACCACTGTAACGGATAGACCAGTTAGGTAATAAACTGCGCAGAGAAGGGAAGATGTTGAGTCCGTTTCCACTCATGCTGGTGTAGGCATTGAGGAAAGCAGGAACCATAACATCTGCACTATACTTATTAACAGCACCTACTGCAGGAGTGAAGTGTCCGCCACCAAACGAAGCAGGGTAGGTTGCATTGTTATATTGTGCCTCAACACGGTCGCGATAATTGTCGAGTGACTGTACGAAGCGATTAAACGTTGGACTATGATAGCCGTTGTTGGCATTGCCCTGACTCTCGAATGCAGTACCTAATGAAAGGGTTGTCATCGTGAGTGAACCGCTCTGCGTAGTAGGCGTACCTGTGTACATATACTGGATACTTCGTGAGGTAGTCTGCATACGACTGGCAGTAAGGTCGACCTTGAAGTCCTTAAATGGTTCAAGTGTCATACGAATCTGCAAGTCTTCTGTGCGATTCGTTACAGCAGGTGTAGCCACACTGTCGTTCATAAGCAACCAATGGTTGTCACGTGCCTTACCGATATAGTCATCATCAATAAGACCGAAAGCGAAGTCAAGACCTGGTGATAAGGCACCTGTTCCACGTGTCTGTCCAAAGGCATCACCCACCGTTGGCATAAATCCAGGCAGTGCCATTGCATATTGGTCACGATAAGAAATACTTGCCGAACGTACCATCATCAGCGCACGTGCCACACATTGTGCTGTCTTATACCATCCCTTATTATCGAGTGGTTCTTTAGGCGTTACGGTAAGCTTCATGCGGATAGCAGAGTCTGTACGATTAAAGACTTTCAACTGCGTATCACCTACCTTACGATATTTAATCTTGATAGCCTTTCCTCTTTCGTCTTTAGCTGAGATGATAAGGCGTTTTGTATTCTTGCCATGTGAGACAAGGATAGCAGAATCCGCATTGATAACTATTTCCTTTTCAAAGCTCTTCTGGTTCTTTGGCAGTGCTTTCTTCTTGTCGTCGTCTTTGCCTTTCTCCTTCCTTTCTTTTTCTTTCTTTTCTCTCTCAGCCTTCTTCTGTTCTGCTGTCAGCTTAGGACGAGTAGGGCGGGTGCGGTTGAAGCGTTCGTTCGTTTTCTTTAAGAAAGGAATATGGTTATAGAGACGTTCAAAGTTGAAGCTACTATTGATGTTCAATGCACGGTTACTTGTGATGGTATTACCGAGCGAAGTACCATTATCAAGACTCGTTCCACGCACCCAAGTATAAGATGCAGTATAATTCGCATCAGCATTTACCCAGTCAAAGATAGGTAGGAGATTGAGTGGAAGCTGATAAGAAAGCGTAAAATTCTGTTGGTAATCGAGTGGAGTACCGAAGTGTTTAATACTTGTCCACACTGAGTCTTTCCATGCCTGATAACGGTCGGCATAGAGGTCTTTATTGATAGGAGTGTAAGGTTCTTCTATCTCTGCATGTGTCGCACTCTGGAAGTTCATGTGGAGATTGCGTGTCAAGTCCCAACGTAGAGCGAAGTCACGGTTCCAAAGGAACTGCTCGCTGAAGGTAAGAGGCAACAGACTGTTCTCAGTTGATTCCATATCACGCTCCTGCAACTCGTAGTAGTTGCGCACCATTTCAGTGTTGAAGGTTACGTTCTGTGGGAGCCAGTTTAGTCCGAAGCGTTTGAGGATTTCAAACCATTTCGACCTACTCTTGATAAGACGCTTGAAAGGTTCCCAAGACTTATATACTGGTGTCCAGTTATAGTTCAATGCTCCACGCCAGTTGTCTTCATTCTCATAGACCGTTGTCTCACCTGATGTGTGAGAGTGAGAATGGCTATAAGAGAATGAGAAGTTGGCAGGGTCGTATGGCATAGGGTGGTTCTTCGTCTGAATACCAACACGTACATTAGACAAAGAGAAGTTCGTTGTCAGTCGTTTCGTAACGGCAATCGACTCGATGGAGTCACGCTCTTGACGATTAGCAGTACCGTCAAGGGCATCCTTTAATTCCATATCCGTGTCGAGAGGGTTGTATTTAGGACGACTTTCGCTTTTGGTTACGCTGTAATATAATGGTGCTGATACCTTAGCCTTGTCAGGGAAGAACTTTCCTAACTCAAGGCTTGTGGTAACAGAAACATCCGTCTTGGACTCCTGCTGTCGCTCGTTAACACCCTGTTCCAAACCACCGAAGCCATCAGTGCTGTGGCTGGCATTGACGTCTACTGTACCGAAGTCGGACAGTTGCAGGTTGAGCTGACCTCTTGCTGCCCATCCACCTTCGTTGTTAAACTCTCGTAGACGTAGCTCATTCACCCATACCTCTCCACTCTTCTGACTGCTGGAAAGGTTGCGAACACCAATAATCATCGTCTTTACTTCACCAAGGGTTGGGTTACCCATCACCGTTACTTTGTTAGCAGGATGATCGGTGTCGTATATAGAGAAAGCACGGTTATAGCTTGCTGTTCCTGAACCACGTGCCTGATTACGTTGCTTCTTCACGGAGGTGAGGAGCTTCAATGGTATGTCGAGCATGTTCTCCTCTGGCCATACAATACGTCGCTCTTTCCCTGTGTTTGTATCGTAATGACCTGGAGCAGACAGCTTCAAAGGAATCTCATACTCGTAGTAGTTGTTCTTGTAATCAGAACCCAAACGGATGAACACAGCCAACTGGTTATCCGTAAGGTTAGTTGTATTCTGTTCAAAAGCGTTTGCATGTACGAACATCTGCAGACGCTTGTATTGGCGAAGGTCGAGGGTTGTATTCTTATAGACAGCCTTTGACTCTCCAGTTCCAAGATTATTAACGACCATAGAGAGTGCCTGTTCGTTCTCCTCAACCAACTGTGGCTGGTTAGGGTCCTTTCCACGTTCAATGCCTGGAGGTATTACATAGTTTACAGGAGTCTTCTCGTTATTCTCTTCAAGGCTCACAGCACTCACTGACATTGTACCCGAATTGCTTGCAGAGTTGGTAAGGTTCTGTTGATACTGACGCCACTTACCACTTACAAGGTCGAAGGTACCAAAGCGGAGTACGATAGGCTTTGCAAAACCAGTGAGGAACATACGCATAAAGCGGATGCTGGTAAAGTCGCTGATATTACCCACACGCTTTTGGAACTCCTCTAAAGGAATACGGAACTGATACCATGTGACAGGTTCAGAGCCACCCTTACGCAGTGGGGCTGAGGCTACACGCTTGTCAACAATGAAGTTCTGACCTACGACAAGGTCTTGTGGACGAATACTAATATGATACTGGTAGTATTTCTCGTATTCGTTCAGTGTATAATCCTGATTGATGTCCTCTACATCAGGCGTTGTTTTATACGAGGTATCGTAACGCTCGTTGTTGTTATCATTGTCTGGTGAGTTACCCTGTGGGTTGTTGATACGCTTATATCGTTCAAGGATAGAAGCCTGCTTTGCATCCCAATCAGAGCCACGGAAATAGTGGTAGTCGTCATTGGCAGGGTCTGCCCATATAGAATCAAAAACAGCCTGATTGGTGTTAGCACGGGCTGCTGTAAGGAAGTTCTGGTAAGAAGCAAACTGTTGTTCTTCTTCATCTGTCAGACCGTTAAAGCCGACATCCTGTTTCGCACGACTACCCTTTGAGGTTGCGAAGGCGTAAGTAATCGTACTTTGTGTTGGTATTTTACCCCATTGCGTAGTTGTCCATGAGTGGTTGCCATCTACAGGCATACCACTCTCGTAGAACTTCTTACCATCTTTCAGTACGTCTTCAGACACCTCTCCAAGGTTGATATAGAAGTCACCACCATACTGGTTTGCATTTGGTAGTCGGTTGGAGTAGATGAATGGGTCGAGCATCCAGAACTCTATATATTCGATGTTAGCAGTTTGGAAGTCGTTAGTATCCAACTTACGCATCATACCTCCCCATGTTCCAGTAGGATTCGTGAGGTGTCCGTTGATATCTATATTCGGATTGAAGTTATATGGTCCACGCTCAGAAGGATAGTAAGCGAGGTTCAGAATATTCAATGTAGAGGTAGAACCACTGTAGTTTCGGTCCCGAATTGGGAACAATTCGGTAACAGGAATCTCACGTACATAGTGATTAGAGAGCTGTTCAAGGTCACTCTTGATGTGTCCCGGTGTCAGCGAACTACTACGACGAGTGAAGAGTGGGTCGATAGTGTACCATGCCAATAAGCTTCGGTTAAAACCGCTGCGAAGGGTTGTCTTATCTGAATACTCAGGGAAGTCTGATGGTACACTGGAGATAATCCAAGAGGTAGGCTGACTTACGTCGATAGTTGTCTTTGATCCCTCAAAGTCATCGAGATAAGAAGCATTGTCCTGTGTTCCCTTGCTCTGGCCTGCTAACAACTGTGCAAACTCGGCAGAGAAAGTGATATAAGAAGGCTGTGTTACGTGTAGGAATGGAATCTTATTGAGCATATTCGTAAGCCACTGACTCTCTTTCTTCCAGTTGATATTTAGTCCCCAAATGGTGTTGTTGAGTGGTTCAGAACCCATATTCACCTTAGTTGTCAACGGTTGTTCAGAGAGATGCATGAAGGTACCACCAATCTGGAAGTCCTTTGAGAAGTCGTACTCCCAGTTTACACCAATCATCGTCTTACGTTCCTGCTGGTATGCACTCTGGCTTTCCAGCGATACATTGACTGCTGTACCTGCATCGATAATACTCTGATTAAGGATTGTCACCTCACCTGCACTGTAATCAACGCTATAGTCAGAACCCTCATTCAAGGTCACACCGCCCGCAGTTACTATTACCGAACCCTGTGGAACATTATAGGCTCCAAGGGATATGACGTTTGCTGCTGAACCACGATACTGACCAACGAGTATGAACTTATCCTTCTCGGCAATCTGTTTGGCGATGGTCTTTGTAGAGTCATAGAGTTGCTCAAAAACGTACTTATCCGCAATGGCAGTCGTGACACCTTTGTCCGTCAAAGCCTTGCGAAGTCCGTTTCCAAATGGTTCAGCCATTGGGAAGAACACACGTCCGTTGCTGATAGTATATCCCTCAACGTAATCAAAATAACCATTGGAATGTGGATTGTTATTGTTATCCAATCGGTCAGCATTGAGAAGTTTGATGAGCGTTTGGTTCTTTACTTGCGGTTCTGGAATGTATGACAGATAGACACCTGTTGTATCGCTCTGGTATTTCACGTCAAGGCGGAACTTATCGCGCTCAATGTTAGAAGCGAGATAATACACGTTTTTCATCATCAAGTCCCAGTTTCCCTGCTTAGGGTTGTTACTGGTGTTCTTCAATGATTTGACGAAGAGAGCCTCGTTGATATTGGTACGGTCGCTGGCAAACTCACCCACCTGATAGGTAACGCCACCATAGGTATATTCGTAGGCAATCGCCAATACTTGGTCAGTCTGTAGACCGCTTTTCAGTGAGATATAGCCCAAGGCATTGTTGACCGTGTATTCAGAACTATTGAGCAGTCGGGCATTTGCCAACTTTTCGTAGTCGTTACCACCCACAAGACCTGCACCATCAAGAATACTCGTCACTTGGTCTATATTACGAGCAGCAGGGTAGGTCTGTGTAATAGTGGTGTATTCTGTATTGGCATTGTTTGTTGGTACGGGTCCGTTACCAGTTCCCCACAGATCAGTACGGCTAATCTTCTTGTTTTCACCGAGGTCGGTCAGTGCAACGATGTTACGTGTGTTACTCGTTGTTCCAGTCTTATTCGTTACCCACACCTCCACACGATTAATTGTTACACCCGTCTTGAGGTTAGGCAATGACTTCATAGCCGCGTCATAGTTGTCGCGGAAATATTGTGAAAGGAAGAAGTGATGATTCTCTTCATAGTCGGCAGCATCAATCTCAAATGGTGTAAGCTGTTTGCCACCACGTGAACTAACGCTCTTGTTAGAACTCTTCTTTTGTGATAATACGGTCTGTAACTTCAGTTTACCAAACTGCATATCGGTACGAATACCGAAGAGGGCAGATGCTCCCTGTACGAGAGAGTTGTTTGAAGGGAAGGTAACATTACCACCCTCAACGAGTTTGATAATCTCATCTTCCTTACCTTCATATCTCAGTTTGAAGTTCTGTGTGTCAAAGTCGAAGGTAGCATCAGTGTTGTAGTTAAGGTTCATGTTCACCTTATCACCCACTTTACCATTCACGTTGACATTGATTTTCTCATCAAAGTCCATTGCCGTTGTCTTACGATTACGGATAGGCAGTGATGGGTTATCGATGTTCTTGATGTTTGCACCGAACTTCAATTCAGCCGAACCCTGTGTCTTAATACGTACACCACCAGGACCGAATATCTTTTCAGCAGGACCCAATGAGAAGTGCATATCAGTAAAGTCGAACTTATCCTTACCCTTCTCCCTAAGTATCTCTTGGTTCTTTGAACGGTAGTAATCTGTAAAGCTACGCTTCTCCGTCCACTTCCGATACTCCTCTGGCGTCATCATGATTGGAGCCATCACGTAGGTCTTACCAATCTTATAACCGATGATATAGCGGTCGAGTGAGTCGTTATACTCCACTGTCTGTCGCATATTCTCTGGTCGGATAAGGTCGGTAGAGTTCTCCTTGAGGTCGTCGTATGTAATAGGGGTAGTGCGCTGCACCTTCCAACGAGGATGTAGCAAAGAGTCAGGAATAGTCTCCTCATCAATCTCCACTTCAATAGGCTTCGCTTTCTTAACCGTATCTGGTGGCGCCACCATATAGACGAGTTTTGCAATTGGTGCAAAACCAAGTGCCGAGCGTCCCCAACTCAACAGTCCGATACTGCCGAGAAGTGTGATAATAAGGATGGATATGTAATACTTTCTTTTCAAGAAGATAAGTGGTTCTATACCTCCCCAAGCCCCTCCAAAGGAGGGGATATGTTGGAGTAGGTGGATAGTTCTAACCAATGGTAAGCCTTAACATACAGCAAAGTGTAGTTGTAGGCGGTAATCACGCCCCTCCCTTTGGGGGAGGGGATGGGGGAGGGGCCAGCTGTGGGGTCAGTTGGTTGGTTCGCTTTTTACTTAATCATCTTCAACGCCAACTTCACAACCTGCTCCACTGGTAGGTCTGGTTGTTCAGCGAGAATACTCACAACAACCTTAGCAGATGGGGCAGGAGAGAAACCAAGCATTGTCAATGCACTGACAGCTTCATCCTTAATAGCAGTGTTGACCGCTGGTGTGTTAGGCTGACTGCTTACGTGCAACTCGTCAGCAATACCACTCTGCATAATCTTGTCTTTGAGGTCAACGATAATACGTTGTGCTGTACGGAGTCCGATTCCTTTCACCGTCTTCAACATCTTCTCGTCACCATTGGCAATGACATTGCAAAGTTCTGCAGGTGTCAGTGATGAGAGAATCATACGAGCGGTATTAGCACCGACCCCCGAAACAGTAATCAATAATCGATAGAGCGAGCGTTCCTGCTTATTGGCAAAGCCGTAGAGCGTATAGTTATCGTCGCGTCCACCTGTCATAATAGCCTCGTGCACATAGAGTTTTATATCTTTTTTACCCTGTATGACACTATAAGTATTAAGCGAAATGTTCAGTGCATAACCCACACCATGTGCCTCGACAACAGCCAAAGCAGGTGTCAGGTCAGCCAGTTCGCCCCTGATGTATTCAATCATAATCTAATAAAAATAATCCTTACCGTGGTAAGGGGTTTTGTATATACAGAATTAATAACGTAATAGATAAAAGTTTATTGCGTATGATGTATAAAAAGCAGCCTCACCCCCAACCCCTCTCCAAAAGGAGAGGGGAGTAAAATGTACTATATGCTTGCCGATTGCTTGCGAGAGGCGTTATTCAAGTTGCTTAATATGTTGTGTAATAGTCTAAGAATGAGTCGAATTGTATGAATATAAAAGATAAGAAAGTGTTAAATACGTAAATAGCAGGTAACAAACCTGATAACTCGTAATTTTGCCACTTGTAGGCTGATTACGAGGGGTATCTTAGTGTTTACTCCCCTCTCCTTTCGGAGAGGGGTCGGGGGTGAGGCTTCTACATAATTATGTTAAAATACTTTTTGTGTTATACTTTTTTTAAATAAAACGTTACTTTTGTAGGAGATAATGAGAACTAAACTTTTAATTGTAAATAAATATGAAAAAGATTAGAGCAGCCGTCGTAGGCTATGGTAACATTGGTGTTTACAGTGTTCAGGCACTTGAAGCAGCAAAGGATTTTGAGATTGCAGGTATCGTTCGCCGTCAGGGTGACAAGGATAAACCATTGGAACTGATCCCATACGAGGTTGTTGATGATATAACAAAGTTGAAGGATGTTGATGTGGCTATCCTCGCTGCACCAACTCGTAGCTGTCCAGAATATGCTGAGAAGATTTCTGCATTGGGTATCAATACTGTAGATTCTTTTGATATTCACGGTTCAATCCTTGACTATCGTACTAAGCAAATGGAGAACAACAAGCGCACCAATACCGTTAGTGTTATTGCTGCTGGTTGGGATCCAGGATCTGATTCAGTTGTTCGTATCTTGTTAGAGAGCCTCGCACCAGAAGGCCTTTCTTATACCAACTTTGGTCCAGGTCGCTCAATGGGTCACTCTGTAGTGGCTCGTAGTAAGAAGGGCGTTAAGGAAGCTTTGTCAATGACTATTCCTCTCGGTGAGGGAATCCACCGTCGTATGGTTTATGTTGAGTTAGAAGAGGGTGCTAACCTTGAGGACGTAAAGAAGGAACTTAAGGCTGACGATTACTTTGCACACGACGAGTTGCACGTGTTTACAGTACCAAGCGTTGCTGCTTTAAACGATGTTGGTCATGGTGTTCACATGACTCGTAAGGGTGTGAGTGGTAAGACTCATAACCAGCACTTCTCTTTCGATATGTCTATCAATAACCCTGCGCTTACTGCACAGGTGCTTGTTAACGTGGCACGTGCAAGTATGCGCCTTGCTCCAGGTTGCTATACAATGCCTGAGATTCCAGTCATTGACATGCTGCCAGGTAACCGCGAGGATATTATTGCGAAGTTGGTGTAAGGCTATTTGGCTAATTAGCCTTATTAGCCCAATTAGCCTTATTAGTCCTATTAGCCCAATTAGCCCAATTAGTCCTATTAGCCCAATTAGGCTAATAACCTTCCCCCTAATAATGGCAACCACTTGTTGGTTGCCATTATCTTTTTATGTAATATATTGACGTACAAAGGCTTTTTTTTGTACTTTTGCAGTTAATATGAGAACTTTCCAACATAAAGTGACGATAAATGACATGGGAGCCATCGTGGTTTTTGCCCTTGCTGCCTTCTTCTGTCTTTGGCATCGTACGAATAGTCTGATGGTCGTATTAGGCTTCTTGCTTATTGTTGTGACGATAAGAGCCGTTGATCGTGCCATTCATACTAAATATGTATTGACTGATGATGGTGTTCTGTTGGTGAAGACAGGACGAGTAGGACTGACTAAGCATGTTTCTCTTAGCGATGTGAAGACTGTTGAGAAACGCCCTTTTGCCTTTCGTCTCGGTTATTATGCACTGTTAGAAATGATGAATGGCAGCGTTGTCAGCGTACAGCCTGATAATGTTGATAACTTTTTATCAGCACTGAAAAAACGAATAGAAAAGAAAGATAACGAAGTATGAGATTAAAATACTTATCGGCACTAATCTTCGGTGTCATATTGAGTCTACCTGTACAAGCGCAGGTATATTTAGATAGTACGGAGGTTGCGAATATATTTCATCCGAAAGCAGTTACAGCTGTTCAACCTAAGGTGACTTCTACAGCTAATGATGTTAGCGAGGAAGAGGAAGATACCGATAGTATCATCCCTGCTTTTACTACGGATAGCCATCTTAGTTGGAAGGAGAATATCACCGCTCGTCTGGATGGAATACTCCGAAGTCCGCTTTTAGAGACCGTACAAACAAGTGTGATGGTATGGGATTTGACAGATGATGTCCCTGTCTATCAGTTCCGTGAACGTCTTCATATGCGCCCTGCTTCTACGATGAAGTGTGTTACTGCTATTGCAACATTGGATAAACTTGGGGCTGATTATGACTTTAAGACAAACCTTTACTATACGGGTGTGATTGACGACTCTACGCAAGTATTGCGTGGTGACCTCTATTGTGTTGGCGGTATGGACCCAATGCTCTCTTCTTCGGATTTGACAGAGATGGTACGTGCCGTACGAGACTTAGGTATCAAGACGATAGAAGGCAGTGTCTATGCCGACCTCTCTTTTAAGGATCGTGACCGTTTGGGCGAGGGTTGGTGTTGGGATGATAAGAATCCTACGCTCTCTCCTTTGCTCGTTGATGGTAAGGACGAATTCACCTATCGTTTCTCCCGTAAGTTAGAAGATATGGGTGTGACGCTGAATGGTTCTACTGGCGAACGTCAGCTACCAACTGATGCACAGTTGCTAACGACACGTACACATTCTATCCGACAGGTTCTCCATCGTATGATGAAGGTGAGCGACAACCTCTATGCTGAGTCTATGTTCTATCAGTTGGCTGCTAATGGTGGCACACGATGGGCAGGTGCAAAGACCGCACGCCAGTATGAGAACGCACTCTTCAGCCGTATCGGACTGAATCCTCGTGATTATAATGTTGCTGATGGCTCTGGCTTGTCACTGTATAACTATGTAAGTACCGAACTTGAAACAAAGCTCTTGCGCTATGCTTATCAGCGTTCAGATATCTATGGTGCCTATCTTGAAGCACAGCCGATAGCTGGCGTAGACGGAACTTTGAAGAGGCGTATGCGTGGTACGGCTGCAGCTGGCAACGTACGTGCAAAGACGGGTACGGTGAAGGGTGTCAGCTCACTTGCGGGTTATCTCACTGCTTCCAATGGTCATCTGCTCTGTTTCTCTATTATTAATAATGGTGGACTCAGCAATGGACCTATGCGTAATCTCCAAAACAAGATTTGTGTGGCGTTGTGCCAATAGGGCTTATTAGGCTAATTAGCCTTATTTGTCCAATTAGCCTTATTAGCCCAATTAGCCTTATTAGCCCAATAAGCCCAATAACCCTTTAAAAAGAACAAAAATTATGATACCAAAGCTTCCCCATCATCTTCTTGAGGATATTCTTGAAGAGATAAGAATCTTCGTCGAGAATATTATTGAGTCAATCGGTGTACATGGTCATACCGTTCCTGTATTGCGTCATGTCTTATTGACTTTAGTAGCAATCTTGTTGGCTTTCATTGCCGAACGAATCTGTAAATACTTATTCGTTCCCCTTGTTCTTCGTCTGGTAAAACGTACGCAAGCTCGATGGGACGATGTAGTCCTTGACCATCAAGTGCTGCGCACAGCCTGCCACATTGTCCCTGCCTTGGTGATATGGCAGTTGATGCCGCTTGTCTTCTATCAGTACCATGTCGTACAGGTGGCTTTGACACGAATAACTGCTGTCTATCTTACCATAGCAACGACGCGACTTGTGACGAAACTCATCGACCGCCTGCGCTATCTCAACACGAAACCCGGTGACTCAACGAGCCTTTATCTTAAGTCTTTCTGTGGCGTATTGAAGATTCTTGCTATCTTTATTGCTGTGATTGTGGTGGTTGGAATCCTTATTAATCGTAGTCCGATGACGTTGTTGGCTGGCTTAGGAGCAACCTCTGCCGTTCTTATGTTAGTCTTTAAGGACACGATTGATGGTCTTGTTGCTGGTGTCCGACTGACGAGTAACGAGATGATACATATTGGTGACCATATTACTCTACCTGGCGGCTTCGTGGATGGAACGGTCATTGATATCACACTCACAACTGTAAAGATTCGTCAATCAGATAATACGATTACCACCGTACCGCCTCTTACATTAGTTAGTGGAATGTTCCAAAACTGGAAAGGATTGGAAGATGTAGAGGGACAAAGGGTCAAGAAGATGATTTATTTTGATGTTCGCAGCATTCGTATTGCTGACGATGGACTCAAGCAGCAGCTTATTGATAAGGGACTTGCTAAGGCGGACAACCTAAAGGGTGAGGTTGTGACGACTGCTCTTTTCCGTCATTATATGGAGCATTACCTTGCCAAGCGTGAGGATGTCAACGCACAGATGCCCCTCCTTGTACGCCAACTTGAGGCGACACAGGCGGGTATCCCTATGGAACTTTACTTCTTCCTACGTCAGAAAGACTGGATTCCTTACGAGCATGCCATGGCTGACATCCTCGAACACGTCTACGCCTACGCCAACGAGTTTGGCTTGAAGATCTATGCACAAGCCCCTGTGCAGTAAAAGAGGTTCTGTTGATTTTTGGAGTGATAAGGAAAGTACCTCTTAAGTTTAGAACTTTGACGTAATGTCACACAGAGGTACGGAGTGAATGGAGGATTATTAAAAACAAAGCGGAAGGCACAGAGGCACCGTCGGTGCGAGGAGCTACGGAGAATATTTGCAAACTTTGTTAGAGACTTATGCTCAAACCATTTATCACAAAAGTTATCAGTAATCTGTATGCTTCATCTCCGTTGCTCTATGTGCCATCGGCACCTCCGTGCTATGCCTTTACCTCCGTTCTCTCCGTCGTTCCGTGTGCCTTATTATGTAAGATTTTTAGTTTATCACTTCATACTTAAGAAGAACCGTAAAAGAAGTGGTTGAGGGGCGGCTAATCGCTCAACACAATATGTGCGGAGTATCAACACGACATGTGCGGAGGCTCCGCACATATCGTGCGAAGGCTTAGTTTCATTCTTTAAGTTGCTTGGCTAAACTCCAAAGAAGTTTGAATACAAGCAGAGGAGTTGGGTCATAATTTATGTGCTTGTAGCTACCTTGTTATGCTGAGGGCAGAAGTTATCTAACAATTGTAGATTGATAAGACAATTCCGTATCATTAAAACAATAGTAAATCTACCGTCTTGTTAGCCTAACTGACAAACCGTCGTTTGTCCTCTGATTTGTCTTTGGGGGAAAGGGACAGGTGGTGAGTCATAGGATATAATTCCTTAATAAAAGCAGTTTCTTTATCGCTTGCAGACTTATATGCCTTTCCATTATTGCTGACTTCTTTTCTAAAGCGGTTGGTGTTTAAATCTATTTTGTATATATTTACATTGTTAGCTTCTGCACTTTCTTCGTCATAAGTCAGCATAACAGTCCATATCTTGCGTTGGTTAATATTGATGTAATATATCTGTTCATAACAAGAAAGTGTATTGGCATTATTGTAATATTCATAACACAGAATTGAATCAGAAACCAAATTGTTTACAGAAAGCAGGGCATAGGCTCTTATATGTTCTTCCGTACTACTCTTTTTCTTATAAATTTTGAGTGATAGCTGATGTGTCTTATCTAATTTCAAAACCGAACCCGATTCTTTGGAAAGTGAACTGTAGTAATCTGTTGTCAGTTTTTCAAGTATACACCCTTCCTTTCCCATTGCACAAGAGGTGTTTACTTGATTGGGAAAAGCACTATTAGCGACAATACTATCACCAAGTAAAAATACATCTTTAGTAGATTTTATGTTTAAACTCTGACAAGGTTGTGACAGAGCGTTTTGTTTACAAGAAATCAAGAAAAGTATTAAAATAGATAGAGTGACAATCTTTACAACAGCCTCATTAAAAGCAGAATGCAAATGAGAATTATGCAATGTTCCTTTTCTTTCTTGGATTGCATCACTAAATACCTTTTTATTTCTACCTGTTATTTGTTTATTGAAACCAAATTTTTTCATTGCTGTAATAAATAATTGTTCATCTTTATCGTTTAAGTAAACCGTATTATAAAAAACAATGGTGAAGCTATCGCCTCGTTTGTCCGAACAATAAGATAATCGGATTTAAAGAGCAAGGAAACATATCAGTATAATGCCAATATCTAATACTAAAATAGTTGCATATACTATTCGCAAGAAAGCAGATGATGTATTTTTATATTCATGTTTTAGCAGCAGCCAAGAAAGCACAAACAAGACTATACTTGCCAAATAATACAATAAATATTGAATGGAAGATGGATGATAGACTTCTGTATCTCCTCTTTCAATAGACTCCTCTACATCAAACCATACTCCCTGCATAATGCCCAAAACTGCAAGGATAATAATTGGACTTATTATTGACGATATTTTTAGTAGGATATTTTTCATTATTGTTATTTTATCTTCTAGGTAATTTCCGCCCAAATTCTATTCCTCTACGATTAGCTTCCATATCTAAATCGTCCCAACCTTTGTCATCTGTAATCCAGCTATACATTTCATCTTTCACAAACTCTTTTGTAGTTCCAAGAAAGCGAGAAACCTTTCCGCCTTCCATATAAGCGTGCTTTGCACTATATAAAAAATGCATAAGTTTATCTATTCCTGTGTCATCATTTTTTCTAACAACATTCTCGTATATATGAAAAAGTGGAGCCCCTTTCCCATGTAAGAAGCCTTCCTCTCCATCAACTAACACACAAGCATTTGTTAAGGCAATAGATGTTTTTACATACTGGGGGAGTTCTTTATATGGTCTTACTTCTATCATCATCATTGTAACAAGTAATTTTCCTATTAGAACATAATAATCATTGGGAAACCCATTGGAACTGTATTTTGCATTATAATCAGCTGTAATCTTCTCTATAGCCTTTCGAGTTGCTATACAGTCGAAGTCTTTTTCTCTTTTTAGACGTTGTACTGTCAGTTTAGTTGTTGTTCTGTTGTTTATTTTGTAGACCTTCTTCTGTAAAGGTTTGGAGAGATCCTGCTTTACAGTACCTTTGTTCGGTATTACAACATAGTTGTATGTATCTACGGCTTTGATTTTCACTTTTCCCACTGCTTGTGGCGATGTAATAATGATTTGTGCCATATATGTAATTCTTTCTTTTTTAGTTTAAAATCTTCAATAATAACCATAGCTTTGTTGTTTGTTAGTCCAGAGCAAGACTCATGGTAGATTCCTTCATCGGTTTCTTCCTCGAAGTTGAATTGAACAGTTTGCCTACATTGTAATTACCAAGAACTAAATAGAGCTTTACAGACTCTCCAACAGGGAAATCTCTGCATTTCTCCCCATTAGGATTGATCCAATAAGCATCGTTGATGTGTATGTTGGGGTCTGCCACAACTTCTTTCATCTTCATAGGTTTCAGTGGAGTCTTGTTCCATAACCAAAAGAATCTCCGTTCTATATCGAGTCTCTTATTGATTGTCATTTCCATTGGGGATATTTGCACATAGGTGGTCATCTCTCCACCGTTTAGGATATCGAAAGTTTCCCGAAATTCAGTGATATATGCTTTGCTAAATTTGATGTGACGTAATGGTATATCATCTGTTCCGTCGTATATCTCAAGCACTCCCTCTGCAATGGGGTTTTCCTCCGTCTTCATCATTAGTTCCAATATGAAATTGTCGGCAGGTGTATCCATCAGTAAGCGTAATTGTCCGTCACCAGGCAAAGATTGTTTCGGGAATCCATTCCATCCAACAGGCAGTCCGAAACATTGGTTGAGTAGCTTAACATCATAGCTATGTCCGTTAAGTGTTAGTAGTGCGATTGTAGGCATAGAGTTCTATTTCTTTGTTCTTTGCAAATATAATGTTTTCTTACAGAAATACAAAGAAATGGAGACACAATTTAGGGTCTTCAGATATTTGGAATGATAATGATTCACCTAAGCTTAGGTCTCTGACGAAATGTCACACGGAGAAAAGGAGAGTACGGAGGATTATTAAAACAACGTAATGGAAGTCACGGAGGCACCGTCGGTGCGTGGAGTGACGGAGCTTGTTTGCCAATTCCATTAGCACTTTATACATAAAGCGTTTACCCCAACAGAGATATCAGAAATCTGTACGCTACGCCTCCGTCGCTCTATGTGCCATCGGCACCTCCGTGTTATTGCCTTAACCTCCGTCCTCTCCGTAACTCTGTGTGCCTTATTATGTAAGCTTTTTAGTTTGTCATTTCATATTTCGGAAGAACCACAATTTGTGTGATAAGTCCTTTCTATCCAAAGGCTACATACTCTTTTGTTTTTTCTTTTATGTCAACCAGTCCATATCTCTGCTTTCTTTTGGCAAAGACTAAAGTTCAAAATTCAAAGTTTCCAAGTGAAAGAATTGGAAAATAATTTGTACATTTGTAGTCGTCTTGCTTGGTAGAGGGCAAGCACAATCTATAATCCGTAAACTGATAACGATGATAACTGGCGAGATAAAAACCAAGATTGACCAGATATGGGACACCTTCCACGTCTCTGGTATCACTAATCCTATTACTGTTTTAGAACAAATGACCTATATCTTCTTTATGAAGATGCTTGACGACAAGCAGCTACAAGAGGAATATATGGCACGCGACTTTGATACCGAAGTAAAGAATCCTACCTTCCTTGTTGGGCAGAACTGGCTGAATCCTACTACCGAACAAGAGGTTCCCTACGAGAGTATGCGCTGGTCGGTGTTCCGCCATACGGGTCCTGAAAGGTAGATAGTACGGTGAAGGCTGATAACAGTCGTGCGAGTGTGATTAAGATAGCGCAACTGTTAGAGAAGAAAGCCACTATCCCAGCCGTGAGAGAACGGATGGAAACGATTAAGGAGGTGCAGACTGCCGCCTTCTGGGACCATTGTACGCTGAATAGTCTTGAACGAGTGAGGAAGGAACTACGTGAGTTGGTGCATGTGTTAGCCGAGAGTAGGGACGAGAGAAGATTTGTTATCAACATCGAAGATGCAATCAGTTCGGATGCTGTGACTGCTCCTGTCACGCTGAAGGCTACCTATCACGACCGTGTGATAGACTATTTGGCAAAGCATACGGACAATAAAGTATTAAGGAAGATACAGAACTTTGAGCAGTTGACGACGGATGATGTCAACGAGTTGCAACGTATCTTCTGGGAAGAATTAGGTACACGTACGGAGTTTGATGAGGCTACGAATGGAAAGAAATATAACCATAATGTGGCTGCGTTTATCCGTGTCATTCAAGGTGTAGACCGCCAGAAAGTGTTAGCCCTCTATACCCGCTTTATCAAAGACGGCAACCTGACAGGTGAGCAAGAACAGTATCTGAAAGAGATACTGAACTATCTCAGCGAGAATGGTGACCTACTGATAAGCGACTTCATGGAATATCCTTTGAATAGGAATAGATGGCGAGAGGTCTTTGGCGACCACTTTGTTGAACTGAAGAACTTTGTAAACGAAATGCACAAGGTGATTAGTTGACAAGTAGACGAGTTGACAAGTAGACGAGTTTACAAGTTGCTTGCGAAGTTGGCAATCATTTAGATTGTTGAGTTGACAAGTTGACAAGTAGACGAGTTGACAAGTTGACAAGTTGCTTGCGATGTTGGCAATCATTTAGATTTTGAGTTGATAAGTTTACAAGTAGACGAGTTGCTTGAATGTTTGGGGTCAACCTGTTAACTCGTGAACCTATTATCCCATCACCCCATTAATCCATCAACTGAACAATGTTACAAGCAATTTGTCCACTTATAAATTCGTTATTTTTCCAATACTTGGTAGGATCTGCAGTTATGCTGTTAGGCATAAAGGCAATGATATACTTGTGCAATTTTATTTTCTACCGTTTCTCTCCTGTTCGTTCTTTTCCTGATGTGACAACACTCTCAGGATGGGCAATGGTAGGACTTCTTGTAGCCTTTGTTTGTCCTGTCGCCTTTTTTTTCTGCGAATTGGGAGGATTATTTTCTGATCAACTGGTCAGGACGCTACTTTTCATTATAGTAATACTGATGGTAGTCTCGCCAATAGGCATCTTCAAGTATGAGAAAAGGGCTTGGTTGTGCCGTAATCCTAAGCATAGCAGACTGTTTCTGCCAAAATACAATAAAAGAGTCAGAAATTTTGGCGTGTCAATCAGCAAGGTTGATGATATCACTTATGGACGTGGCGTAAGTTTCTCGTGGTTTGATGGATATTTTATCACTGCCGGAAGGCACAGGGTGACATTTCAATTCTATGAATACAGGTTTTTGAAACGCCGCGCTGCTCATAAGCTTATCTATAAGAAAGAAATGGAATTCAATTTCCATCCGGGTACAGTCTATGTGATAGAGGTCTTGCCGGATATACAGACATTCCGTATCGTTGAAGATAAAACACGGTTTGTGTAGGGATAGAACGATAAGGACTGTGGTTAACTGCTTGGGTATTGAAATAACATGATATAGATTTTTTAACATGAGGAAAGTTTCATTCTACAAAATAAAACACTATCTTTACGAAGAATCTTTTGTGTTAACTAACCCTATAAATAGACATACGTATGAAATATTGGAAACCTATTAATTGTCTGGCTATATGCTGCCTATCAGTGTTGATGTTATCTTGTTCAACGGAAAACACTGTTGTTGGGAGTATTGGAGTAAGTGATGTAAAGTCGTCAGGCTGCAAGGCTTCTGCTTCCTTGTTGGATTCTCGTCCTGAGTACTATAATAGTTTTGTAGGACAGAAATCTGCGTTGCACCTCTTGCTCGGTAAAGAGAATACTGTCACGGCAGGTTTTGCAGACGTCATGGATAACTGTGCAATCGACCTGTTCCATGTAGGAGCAAGCAGCAGTGAGGGTAAGATTGTTCTCATCCTGTATCCCGATAAGGACATGATGACAAACTGCATCTGTCGCTATGATGTCGACTTCAAGATAAATAATATCCCTTCTGGCAACTACCAGTTGGAGGTTTATCACACTACCGCCGATAAACAGATAAACAAAGATAACCAGATTTTTAGCGGAACTGTAAACTTAGAGAAAGGGAAGGAACTTATACTGACAATGAGCCAGTAAGGAATAAGTGTGGAGAGTAGGGTTGTGGTGGCTTGGTTATACAAGTGCCTCTGCCTTACTTTCTACAGCTTTATCGTGGAATGGTTAGCTGTGATGTCAGCTTGAAGTTGCTTTTAAGCTACTGGTTCAATTGTTCTTTGAGGATAAGAAAATCCCTAAAATATATTTTCCTGTCATATCTGTCATATAAGAGTAGTGCTTAACTTGTTGGTTGATAGCGTATTTACGTGAAATGTTAAATGTGACAGCAACTAAAAACAAAACTATTTTCGTAATAATTGGTGTTTTCTCTTACTAACGTAAGTAGATTTTATTGCTACCTATTTTGAGGAAACCTATAAAGTAAAAGACAAAAGAATAAAACGGTAAAAGAGTATTTTGCTGTTTTATTCTTTTGTCTTTTTGTTTTCCAGTCTTAATTCGCAGTAAGAAACACATTGGACACTGGTAATCATAATTATGAATTAAAAAGGTTCTCTCACAGAGTTCACAGAGTTCACAGAGTTACACTGAGGTTTAGACAGCACTTAAGTCCACAGAGTGACCATGCGGTCTGGGGAGTTCACAGAGTTTTTTGCAAGTGGACAAGCTTACAAGTTCATAAGTTCATAAGTAAACGAGTTTACAAGTTTACAAGTGAACAAGTTACTTGTAGTAATAAACACAGCGTATAGTAATAATCATAATTATGCATTGTGAATTATATCAGTAATCATAATTATGAATTGTGAATTATGAATTCTGGATGAATTACGTCTGTCCTATTGCAACTGCATTATTCCGTCTTTGTTCACGCTTGTTACGCCTTTCACCTTTCTGAATTCGGCAATGGCTTGATCAACGTCGTGCTTCTCATCAACTTTAACAGCTACTCCGCTGAATTCTTTGTATTTGTAGAGTAGGGTACAGCCCTGCTTCTTGATGGCTTTCAGTAGAGGCTTGTTGCCTGTCTTCTTATCAAAAAAGATAATCAGCGTGTGGCTAACAGGGGTCTTTTCGTGTTCACGTTTTGCCTTTTCCAGACCTTCTCCGCCATCGTCTCCATTCATTATTTGCTCCTTGATTGGGCATTGTGCAGATGCTGTTGTTGACTGGATGAACAATAAGCCCATCAGCAACATACTTGCTTTAAAATATTTCTTCATCTTGTTCTCTCCTTTAAATATGGATGACAAAGATAGTTATAAATAAGCAGATAACTACTAATATTTATAATTATTTCAGTTTTTCTTCTCCTTATTTATTGTACTACTTTTGCAGTGTTTTAAGGCAATTAGCTTTAAGATAGGTTGATAATTGCTCTTAATCTGTTTTGTTCAAGGGTGTTCAGTAGCGAAAAAAGCAACCAAGCGTTGTGCTCGGTTGCTTTTGTATGGTGTTAACCTTAACAAAAAGGATTATGCTTCAGCATTCTCTTCTTCCACAGCCTTGAACTGCTCAAGGTCTTCAGCGTTGAAAGCCTTGATATAAGCAGTATGACCGATAACTTCTTCCTCTGCCATACGAACAAAGACATGGGCAGACTTCTTGAAGAGTTCTGGTGCCTTAGAAGCATCCTCGATAAGGAGGAGAGAACCGATGATGTCGGCTGTCATATTGTAAAGACGGCGTGCAAGGAAGTCGTGAACATCCTGATTCTCGCTTGCGTTCACCTTCTCAACAGCCTCTTCATAGAGCTGGACGAGTTTAGCTACACGCTCACGCAGACCCTTCATGCAGTCGCAAGCAAGTTCAGTTTCAAGCATTTCCTTCATGATAGAAAGGTAAGTGCCGTTAGTGATGTAGCGCACGGCAGCAACAACTTGCAGCTGAGTTGTACCCTCATAGATAGAGAAGATACGTGCATCACGATACAGACGCTGACACTTGTATTCCATGATGAAGCCAGAACCACCGTGGATAGAGATAGAGTCGTAGGCTGTTTGGTTAGCATACTCAGAGTTGATACCCTTTGCCAATGGTGTGAAGGCATCAGCAAGGCGGGTAAATTTCTTCATCTCCTGACGCTCTTCAGCAGTGAGTTTCTGGTCGCGTGCAATATCTTCCAATGCTTTGTAGATATCAACATAGCGAGCAGTCTGGTACAAGAGAGAACGACCAGCATCGAGTTTAGCCTTCATACGAGAGAGCATATCGTAGACAGCAGGGAAGTTGACAATCTTCTTACCGAACTGTGCACGGTCCTTAGCATAAGCCAAGCCCTCGTTATAAGCCTCCTGCTCAAGACCAACAGACTGTGCTGCGATACCGAGGCGAGCGCCATTCATCAATGCCATTACGTACTTGATAAGACCCATTCGGCTGCTACCACAGAGCTCTGCCTTTGCATTCTTGTAAACAAGTTCACAGGTAGGAGAACCATGGATACCAAGTTTATGCTCAATATGGCGTACGTCAACACCGCCATCACGCTTGTCATAGATGAACATTGAAAGTCCACGACCATCACGTGTGCCCTCTTCTGAACGTGCAAGGACGAGGTGGATATCAGAGTCGCCATTGGTGATGAAACGCTTCACACCATTCAATCGCCAGCAGTTCTCCTTCTCGTCGAAAGTAGCTTTGAGCATTACACGCTGAAGGTCAGAACCAGCATCAGGCTCGGTGAGGTCCATTGACATCATCTCTCCCTCACAGATACGTGGGATATACTTCTGACGCTGCTCCTCGTCACCAAACTCATAGAGTGTGTCGATACAAGACTGCAGTGACCAGATATTCTGGAAACCAGCATCGGCAGCAGCGATAAGCTCAGACATCATAGAGAAGACAACGTTTGGTAGGTTCAGTCCACCATAACGGCGAGGCATAGAAACGCCCCACAAGCCAGCCTGACGAGTCGCCTCAATGTTCTCTAAGGTCTTGCTGGCATAGTGCATACGGTTGTCGATAAGGTGTGGACCTTCGATGTCTACAGCCTCAGAGTTAGGTGCAATAATATTTGCAGTTATGTCACCAGTGATATCCAAGATGCGCTTGTAGTTTTCGATAGCATCCTCGTAGTTTACTGGTGCGTCAGCATGTGTAGAAGCATCAGCGTAGTTACGCTCTTTCAGTTCTACGATGCGTTTCATCAATGGATGCTCCAAGTGAAACGCTATTTCTGGGTGGTCAGTATAATAATTTGCCATGATAAAAAATGTAAGAGTGGCCCCTCCCCCTTGCCCCTCCCCCGAAGGGAGGGGAGTAGAATGTACTGATTCTTACGGTTAGGGTACTCTTTTTATTCGTTGTTTATAAATTCGGTTATTTGTTCTATCACATTGTCTATGTCCGTGTATATTTCTTCGTTGGTGAATCTAAGAACATTAAAGCCCATTTCATTGAGGTATTCTGTTCTTGTTTCATCGTCTACCTCTTGTTTCGGTTGCTTATGGTAAGCTCCGTCTACTTCTATGACTAAGTTCTGTGAAAGGCATACAAAGTCTACAATGAAGTCACCTATAGGATGCTGTCTTCTGAAATGACAGTCGCCTCTCATTCCTTTCAGTTCGTTCCAAAGAATCTCTTCTGCTAATGTCATCTCTTTCCGATTCTCCTTGGTGAATTCCTTTAGGATATGGTATCTGTCAGGTGAAGCTGTTTTGTAAGTGCACTTCTTTCTATTTTCTTTAGTCATAGGTCGGTAGTTAGTCAATGATTATACACGCTATTCCTCTTGTGATAATGAGTATTTAGCGACAGTAGTCCTCTTATTCCCTTTTCGCATTTTACTCCCCTCCCTTCGGGGGAGGGGCAAGGGGGAGGGGCCAGTTAGTTGTTCAGTCAGCTGGCTTTTACTTACTATTCTGCTTATAATACTTTATCAACTTCGGAACAACCTCTTCAACGGTGCCATTGATGATATAGTCAGCGATGGCATTGATAGGAGCGTCTGGGTCGTTGTTGATAGAGATGACGATACCACTGTCCTGCATACCAGCAATGTGCTGAATCTGTCCAGAGATACCACAAGCGATGTAAACCTTTGGATGGACGGTGACACCAGTCTGACCAATCTGACGATCGTGGTCTACCCAACCTGCATCAACAGCGGCACGGCTGGCACCAACCTCTCCATGAAGCTCTTTAGCTAACTTGAAGAGTAAGTCGAAACCCTCTTTAGAGCCAACACCATAGCCACCTGCGATAACGATTGAAGCCTCCTTGAGGTTGTTCTGTGCAGGTTCAACATGACGGTCGATGACCTTTACGACATAGTCAACCTCTGGAACATACTTCGCTACATCTGGATATACAACCTCGCCCTTTGCTTCGCCTTCGTAGATAGCTTTCTGCATAACGCCAGAGCGTACGGTAGCCATCTGTGGACGATGGTCAGGGTTGACAATGGTTGCTACGATGTTACCACCGAAGGCAGGACGAATCTGATAGAGCAGGTTCTCATAACGCTTACCTGCTTTCTTATCTTCGTAGTCACCAATCTCAAGTTGAGTACAATCGGCGGTAAGACCACTTGTCAGGGATGATGACACACGTGGACCGAGGTCACGACCAATAACAGTAGCACCCATCAAACATATCTGTGGCTTCTCCTCAGTGAAGAGGTTTACAAGAATGTCTGTGTGTGGTGCTGATGTGTAAGGGAAGAGTCCCTCACCATCAAAGACAAAGAGTTTGTCTACACCGTATGGTAGGATTTGGTCTTCTACCTTTCCCTTGATGCCACTACCAGCAGCGATGGCATGGAGTTCCACACCTAACTCATTTGCGAGCTTGCGACCCTTGGTCAGCAGCTCCTGTGAAACCTCCTGTACGGTGGTTTCCTCTATTTCGCAATATACAAATACGTTGTTCATAAATAAAATCTTCGACCAAGCACTAATCCAACTAACTGGCCCCAACTGGCCTCAACTGGCCCCAACTGGCCCCTCCCCCTTACCCCTCCCCCAGAGGGAGGGGAGTGAAATGTGTCACTTGCTGTAGGGTAACTGGCTTATTAGAAGGTTGTTCATAAATTTTCTTTCCCCTATAATGTCTATAGCTAATACAAAGCATCAGGACATTCTACGCCCCTCCCTTTGGGGGAGGGGATGGGGGAGGGGCTTGTTAGTTGGCTTGTTAGTTAGTTGGTCGGTCGGTTATTTGTTTTTTATTTAACCAATAATCTTCTCTCCTAACAGTTCTTTTATGAGTCCTTCTACATCCCCATCTGAGCCAGTGAGGGTCTTACTCTCCTTAGCTTGGAAGACGATGTTCTGAACAGACTTCACCTTTGTTGGTGAACCACTCAAACCACACTGCTCCTCATCACCGTCAACATCGGCAACTGACCACTGGTTCAGTGTGAGGTAAGGACGCTCCTCGTAGAGCTGTGTCCAAGGCTCATCACCTTTGCGCTCCATAGGACAAGTAGCATACTTGTACTTCATCACGAGTTTGGCATTGCAAGGACGTGCAGGAGCAGCAGTACCATTCACAGTGATGAGTACTGGTAATGGAGCTACAACAGTCTCTACCCCACCATCAATATGGCGACGGATAGTAGCTTTGCCATCCTCAATCTTCAGGATTTCTTCTGCGTAAGTAACTTGATTGAGTCCTAACTTCTGTGCAACCTGTGGTCCTACCTGTGCGGTGTCACCATCGATAGCCTGTCGTCCACCGATAATAATGTCTACATCACCGATTTTTTGTACAGCTGTCGCTAAAGCATAAGAAGTAGCGAGTGTGTCAGCACCAGCAAACTTACGATCGGTAAGCAACCAGCCAGTATCAGCACCACGATAGAGTCCCTGTCGGATGATTTCTCCGGCGCGTGGAGGACCCATGGTTAAGATTCCTACAGTAGAGCCCGGGTTCTGATCCTTCAGTCTCAGAGCCTGCTCCAAAGCGTTTAGGTCTTCAGGGTTGAAGATGGCAGGCAGTGCGGCACGGTTTACCGTTCCTTCGGCTGTCATGGCATCTTTTCCCACATTTCTTGTGTCAGGTACCTGCTTAGCAAGTACTATAATTTTCAAACTCATAAATATAATAATGTGTTATTTAATATTCAATTGCTTTGGTTGAGGGCAAAAGTACGTTTTTTTTGTAACATAAACAAAAAAAGTTGCACAAAAACCGCTTAACTGTGTTTAGGTTTGTTAGGAGCTATCCTATGAGCTGTTTTGTTGGAGTTAGAGGAGGTGTTGTAGTTTAAGAGAGTTGTACCCTCATTTGTTTTGCGGAAGTAAAGCTCTAATAACCGATTTGAACTTAAGTGTATAGCATAGAAATGATGCGGAGGTTGATGGATGATAATATTTCCTTTACTATTTAAAAACCCTTAATTTTAATGGAAAAGCTCTGTCAGAATCCTCTTTTATAGCCTTTTCAATCTTGTTATATTCGTACTATATAGAATTATTTATGTGAACAGAAAGAATTATTTTCATGAAAAGAAATATTTTTGTTCATGAAGATAAATATTTTTTTCATGAAAATAATTCCATGAAGTTGTATGTATCATAATGAAGAAGGGCGTGTATAGTTATGATACAATATGTTTATAAGTACATTATTTACCTAAAATAAGAAGATAATATTGTGTGTACTTTTCTTTTTTCATACCTTTGCGTAGTGAGTTCTAACCCTTTTGAAGTTTTGATACTTGCAGTTCCTTGAAGATAAAAGAATTTTGCAGATAAATAAACTTAATATAGCAAATGAATAAACGTACTATCGTTAGCATTGTCTTTTTATGTCTTTCTGTGACTTCATTTGCGCAGAAAGGCTTTGTGATATGGGATAAAGTAAATAATATCCCTGTGAGTAGAGCAAGTGTATATACCACCTACATGGGGAAAGTGAGGAGTACGTTTAGCGACCAACAGGGGAGAGTTGTTGTGGATTTTGCTTTTGATAATCTGATGATTTCTCATATAAACTATCAGAAAGAAAGCGTGAAAGTATTGTCTGATACACTGTTTATGGAGCAAAGTATGCAGTTGCTTTCGGAAGTTGTCGTGAGTCCTGCGGGCGAGCCAGCATGGATTAAATCCATGTTGATGAAATTTGTAAAGACGAAAGCAAAGAAGTATAGAAGTAATGGAGTTCTAAGATATGAGTATCAGACACAGAATGTAGGCGATACGGTGTTATATCGCTTTGTAAGTAATGGACTGGTAAGAAAGAAGGAACTCTTTGAAATCTCTCCCTTGGAGAATATTATCACCTTTAAGGATAAGTCAGCTGGTTGTGACTATAGTAACCTTAAAAATACGCTTTACCATGACTTTGTTTCTGATATGGATGAGAAGTTTGTGAAGGAACATAGGTTCTATGTGGATAATGAGTCTGAAAGCTTGGGTGTCAATGTGGTAAGACTCCTATTCAAGTCGAAAAAAGATTGGAAAGATTCGGGTTATTTATGTATAGATACCCTACAAAATGTCATCCTCAGAGCAAAACGTTCTACGGGATTGGCTTATAATGTGCAGCACCGTACTAATGCACTTGTGCGCTCAACAATCAATGCTATATACGGACATCAATATAAGGACTGGCAGATTGATGTTGAGGCAGAGTATCGCTCATTGGATAACTCCTTTTATCTAAGTAGTTGTCGCTATTCTAATTATATTCAAGAAGAGTTTGACGGAAAGAAGAAAAAAGGAGTTGAAGTTTATAATGTTACCTCTATTTATGAGGCACAACCTTATCTGAAAAACGAGGTGGGTGAAGGAACAGAATTTCTTTTATTGCCTCAACCTTTTGCAATGAAGATTATTATGAGCAAAAAAGAAAGAAGACAAGAGGAATTGCTGCAGGATGTGAAGAAAGAATATAACGTTTATTGAATCCAGTGTGAGAATTTTATCAAATCTTGGTATAGATGTCGACTGTTTATGTCAAGGCTTTCTTGTAGGAGGTATCTATCTTTTTCTTGTTCTAACTTTGCAATCTCATTGGTTTGTGTTATCTTTGTAGCATAATGATAGATAGACCGACTGTAGATAGGATTATGAATGCGTCGAATATCGTTGAGGTAGTCAGCGATTTCGTTTCTTTACGCAAGACGGGAACAAGCTATAAAGGTTTGTGCCCTTTTCATGATGACCGTACACCATCGTTTTCCGTTAGTCCTGTGAAAGGTGTTTATAAATGCTTTTCGTGTGGTGCGGCGGGTAATGCTGTGAAGTTTATCATGGAGCATGAGCAGATGACTTATCCTGAAGCCTTGAAGTGGCTTGCGAATAAGTATCATATTGAGGTGCATGAACGAGAACTGACGAATGAGGAAAAGCAGCAGGAGAATGAACGAGAATCAATGTTCTTGGTCAATGAGTGGGCTGCAAAGTACTTTAATGATATCTTGCACAACGATGTTGATGGTATGGCTATTGGTATGCAGTATTTCCGCAGCCGTGGTTTTAGAGATGATATCATTCGTAAGTTTCAGTTAGGTTTCTGTCTGTCGAGCCGTCATGCTTTTGCTGATGCAGCCTTAAAGGCAGGTTTTCAAAGAGATTTTCTTATAAAGACAGGTCTTTGCTTCGAGCGTGAGAATGGAGAACTTATCGACCGTTTCAATGGACGTGTGATGTTCCCATGGGTGAGTGTAAGCGGTAAGGTGACTGCCTTTGGTGGTCGTCTGCTGGATTCTCGTACAAAGGGCGTTAGTCAGAAGTATGTTAACTCTCCAGATAGCGTTATCTATCATAAAGAGAGAGAACTCTATGGTATCTTCCAAGCAAAGAAAGCGATTGCTAAGCACGACCTTGTTTATATGGTGGAGGGATATACGGACGTTGTCTCTATGCACCTGTGTGGTATTGAGAATGTCGTAGCTAATAGTGGTACGGCACTTTCAGTACATCAGATACGTCTTTTGCACCGCTTTACTCCTAATATCGTTCTACTTTATGATGGCGATGAGGCTGGACAGCATGCTGCTTTACGAGGTACGGATATGCTGTTGGCAGAAGGTATGAATGTGAAGGTGCTGTTACTTCCTGACGGTAAAGACCCAGATGAGTTCGCACGTAGTTACAGTGCGGAGGATTTCAGAAAATATATTGAAGATAATCAGACAGACTTCATCGTCTTTAAGATTAACGTACTATTAAAGGGTGTCACTGATCCGATTAAGCGTTCAGAGGCAGTTGGTTCAATAGTGCAAAGCATTTCTGTTATCAAAGACCCGATACTCCGTGATACCTATATACGTGAGTGTGCGAATCGTACAGGCGTGTCAGAGCGAACGTTGATGGACCAGATGAATCGTAATATCTATTCCAATCGAGAACAACAGACACGTGAACAACAGCAACATCGGGCTGCGGTAATGGAGGAGCAACGGGAGGATGCAATGGCTGTAGCCTCTAAACCGACAACATCGAAGGTAGAGCAAATGCTTATCCAAGCTGTCGTCAAGGATGGTGAGAAGGTTATCTTCCGTGATGTGAAAGATGAGAATAGCGGACAGACATATAACCTGACCGTAGCACAATATATTGCTTATGACCTTGGAAGCGATAATCTTGGTTTCTCAAATGAACTTTATACAAAGATACTGCAGGAGGCTGTAGAGCATTGTGGTGAAGAAGGGTTCAAGGCTGAAGAGTATTTCACACAGCATGCAGATATTAATATCGCATCTGTAGCAGTGAGATTGAGCGTAGACCGTTTCCAACTCGCAGAGAGTCTGCAAGTGAAAGAAACGGAACAAACATTGCGTGATCGTGTTATACATCTTGTAGCTGACTTCCGTTTAGAATATGTTTCTTCCCACTTGAAAGAACTGAATGAACGACTTCTGCAGGTGAAAGATTCGCAAGAGATGCAAGAGATTATGAGCGAGATAATGAGGACACAGAATCTTCGTAATGAATTAGCAAAGAAAACTGGTAGTAATATTCTGGTATGATGAATATGATAAGAAACTTATTCAAACCATCACTTCGTCTCTCAGACCTTGATTTAAGTGAGAATAGAAGGATAGTCTCAAAGGCACTGAAGGCACTCAACTGTACTGGGGAATGGAGAAAAGAAGGGGATGCAGCACTTGTCCGTTATACATTTCAGAGTGGACATTTTGGTATTCGTATTATCGGTAATTGTCCACAGGTGGAATTGTCATACCTTTTCTTTGCTGAGGCTGAGATGAAAGATATAAATATTGTGCGCCATGTGTGCAATCACTTTAATCTTAATTCTACCGGTCCACGCTTTAGCTATAGTATCAATGAGGAAACAAATATCATTGATATGCATATTCTAACACCGCTTCTGTTAGATGACGATCGCGCAAAAGATATTCTTTCTTCGGCTATGGTCGATATGTTTTTATGGCAGAATTCTTTTATTAGAAGTCTGACTGATGTGAAGAAGGAAGCGAAAAGTTCGGCTACGAGTGATTTGGAATGGTCTGAGAAGGAAGTTGCGCGTGATTTCTTTCTCCTTCGAGAACAGGAATTAAGACATCAGAAGAAAGGTGCAGAGTGGCGTCAGAATGATAAGGAAGCTGCAACCTTGAAGCAGTGGATGGATAAGGTTTTTGGTTTGGTGGATGTTGTCTTCTCTGAGTTGACGGTGGTAACAGATACTGTAACAGTTATCAACGACCGTGAATCTATAGCATCCTATAATCTGTCCGACACTCTGATTGCAGATGGAGCGTTTGTTCGACAGAAGGCAATGCTCGACCTTGTATTCTTTCTCCCAGCTCATCCGACAACTCGTCGTCGTATGACTTTCAGTATTCAGCAGGCTGATGGTTGTGAAGATGTGCTTTACTATCAGGTAGTTGCCACATTGTTACCATTGCCATCAGGGATTGGTAGACCCCTTCATTCGAAAGAAGTACAGGTGCAGTCGCACTCTGTCTTGTTGGCATACGACCTTCGCTCAACAAAGCAGTTGCAGGATGAGTTCGTTTATATGTGGAAGGAGGCTAAGAGTAAGGTAGCTAATGGTGAGGAGAACCAACTAACCGAAGAGCAACGATTGATTGCCAATGTAGAGAGTGTGGATGCTGCTCGCTTTGTTTATCGTAGTCGGACTCTTCATCGTCAGAAGCGTTACTATGAAGCGATTTCTTGTTTGGAGAATGCTTACCGCCTTTTGAATTCTAATATAGATAAAAAGAGTCTGGAAGAACGGAACCTCTTCTTAGAGGTCTGCTATATGTTAGGCTTCTGCTATAACGAGTTGCAACAGTATGATAGGGCTTATTACTACCTTACGTTTGTAACAGGAATTAATCGCACTCTTTATGCTGAGGAGTATGTTAACTGTATGATTTATTTGGGTGATTATCGTTCACTGATGACCATAGACGGAATCTTGGAAGACTTACATAATTCTATTGTTGAAGATGAAGAAGGCGAAGTCGAACAATCGGTGCACCCTTTTCTACAGTTCCTTTACCGACGAAAGGCTTATGTCTTGGTAGAGTTGCATAGGTTTGATGAGGCGGAAGAAATGCTTCGTCAGATGATAGATGACCCAGAATCAGGTGATTTTGCATTAGACGAGTTGGCATATATTCAGCAGTTACGAGAGAAGGATAAGACTGGCGAAACAGACGAATCGAATAGTTAAGGAGAATATAGATGATTTATGTTCATTGGGCATTCTTAGCAGTCTACGTTGTTGTCATCATTGTTGTGATGGTGCGCGTATTGATGGATAACCGACAGCCAGCCAAGACAATGGCGTGGATGTTGGTGCTAACGTTTATCCCAATGTTAGGTAT
>ERZ773180.232-NODE-232-length-37468-cov-5.112955_pt1 | contig 37468 bp, 46 predicted proteins | sample MGYA00511080_ERZ773180 | MGnify/ENA primary metagenome ERZ773180 (study PRJEB29015, sample SAMEA2738175) | human oral metagenome | biome: human oral; feature: human-associated habitat; material: saliva | place: China | collected 2178 ... | reverse complement strand
TGTTTTATTGCCTTTGAAAACTAGAGGAAATTAGTTTTAGTGGTAGGTCAGCCGTGAAGCCGAACCACTTAAATACACACGCCCTGAAAATTATGAGTGTATCAAACAAAGAGTAGCGTTTAGCAAAATTTGGCTCAATATGGGAATGTCAATCGTGTTATTCAATTTCTGATTTTTCGCACTTTTGACTTACGGTATTTGCTTCAGTTGAAAATAGAGATTTAAATAAATTACCATTAACACAAGAAGTTTTAGATATTTCAGATTATATTTTAGAAGATGAATATATACCTGAATATGAAAGACCAAAAAAAGAAAAATATGATGCATCTGTTGAGCAGATGAAATTAGCATTTCATTATGAAATGACAATATTAGCACGTCTTGAAGATAGACTTGAGATTTCTAAAGATGAATTATTACATGAAATTGGTCCTATTGGTATGCGTGCTGGTGTTGAAGAAACTGAAAAAATTATAATTGAAGAACATGGTAAACCAGAAGAAAAAGCAAGTATTCGTGATGAATCTATTATCTCTTCAGTAACAAAAGAAGTGGTTGATGTAAGTACCAAAGCAGTAAATGAAATAAGCGAAGAATTAATAGATGAACCAATATTTGAAGAACCAGAATTTGGTGAAGAAATATTTGATCCTGAAATGGAAAATTTTGAAGAAGATTTTATTGAACAAATTTATTAGAGTTAGTTAGTTACTAACTCTTTTTTTTTGGTTAATTTGGCTTTTCAGATTATGTTAAATATGTTATAATAATAAATATATTATGTAAAGTGTAGGTGAATAAATTTGTGAGAAATTTAGATTCGGAAACAATGGCAAAGTCTCTTGCTGGTGGTAAGTCACTTGATAAAATGGCAAAAGAACAAGAAGAATTAAAAAAAGCTGAAAAAAAAGCTAAAGATGAAAATGGTAATCAAAAAGGTAATAAAAAAGCTGATAAAGTTGATGGTAAAGATAAGGATATCAATGCACCTAAAAATCAGGAAAAAAGTGGTTTTAAACAAGGTTTAAAAAAACAAGGTTTAAAAGCATTAGATAAAGCTACTGGTGATGATGGTGGTATGATTGATGAAACTAAAAAAGCTTATAAACAAACTAAAAAAGCTTTTAAACAAACCAAAAAGATTGCTAAAAGATTGAAACAAGCTGTACGTGGTATAATGCGATTTATACGATGGTGTCTTGCACTCGGTCCAATAGGTTGGGTTATTTTAATTTGTGTATTTGGAGCACTTTTTTCAACAGGAAAAGCAATTTCAAAGGTTGATTTTCATGATAATGGTACTGTTACTCAAAGGCAACTTAATGAAAAAGATGATGCTGATTTATTAGTTAATAATCCTGTTGATGTGAATCAAGATGAATCTAAACAAAATAATGCTAATTTATCAAATGATAAAAAAGTAGTAGTGTTATTTATGGATTGTAGTACAGATTCATCAGAGAGTTCATCAGATAATAATAGTGGTAAAGTTTCATCAAAAACACCAAGTAGACAAGACTGGTTAAAAGAAGGTACTCAAGCCTATAAAAATGCTAAAGATGCTTTTGATCTATGGACATCTAAAGGTTTATCAGGTGAAGCTGCTGCTGGTATAATTGGTTGGACAAATACAGAAGGTGGTTGGCAAGTAGTTGGTCGTGCTGAAGGGAAATATAGTGATGTACTTGAAGACGCTTCGATTAAATACGGAGTTGTACCATTAGTATTTTTACCAACATATCCAGTAGGTAAAACAGGTAAGCAAGAAGGTGGGGGTGGAATTTATCAGTTCACACCATATTCTAAATACGCTGATCTTAAAGATGCTAAATGGGAAGATGCAAAAGCGATGAATGAATTTGTTGCTAAAGCAATAGCAGGTGGTGATTGGAATCCTACACAGGATTTAACTGGTGGTAACCATAGTTTTGAAGATATGGCAAAAGAAACTGACCCTGAAAAAGCTACACTTATGTGGAATGCTTATGAACGAGGTAGTGTAGCTCATATTAAACAAGATGGTAAAAAGTCTGATGCTAAAAAAGCTAATGAAGTATTTAATAAAGCTAAAGTGAAATTTGATGCTAGTAAATTTAATGAAAACTTCGGTAAAGGAAAAGGTGGAAAAGGTAAAGATAATTCTTCATCTGGTCCTGAAGTAATTAGAAAATGTGCTTCATCTTCATCAGGTGGTTCTGGTTGGAGTGCTCATAAAACTGGTAAAGTTAATTATAAAGAGGGTACAATGTGGAAACACGATAAACTACCTGATGATCTTAAAGAATATGCATTAAACCCTGAAAGTGTTGGTTTAAAATATAAAGATAAAGCGTCATGGGAATTGTTATGTTATTCATATGGACAATGTACTGACCTTACAGCTAATTTAATGTATAGATTATGGGAGAAAAATGGTAAATCTGATTTTAAAAATACTCAAGGTAATGGTTATCAAGTAGTTGATAATTTAGTAAGTAGGTTCGGTGGTTCTGCTAGTGATGAACCTAGAGCTGGTTCTGCGTTTTCAACTGGTTTATTAGAACAACATACAGGAGTTGTTTCACACGTATTTGAAAATGGTGATATTTTAATCATTGAGCAAAATGTTAAAGGGTATAGTGGTGATGGTAATGGTGAAACTCATACATGGAGTTATCGTTATATTACAAAAGAACATTATACTGGTAAACGTATTTTCTCAGCTTGGAAATTCTATGATCCAGAAAAACAAGGATATAAAATTAAATCAGATGCTAAATCAATGGGATAATTTAATAACATTAAGGAGCGTAGTTAATCTATGCTTCTTTTTTTTTGTCCACAGGCATTAGTCAAATTAGGTCAAAATAGAATTTTTGTTATTAGTTTGTTATTAGTCAAAGTAGGTCAAATTAGAGTTGTATATTAATAAAACGTTATTAAATAAAGGTTTTCTCTAGTTATTTTTAGTAATTAGAGTATTTTTTTGTGTGGACAAACTGGACATAGTGTGGACAAATGTTAAAACAAAGAATCCTTGGTGTGACTGCGATTGGACACATTGGACACTTTGGACACTCTTTTATAAACTTTACTAGAAAAAAAATAAAAAAATATAAAGAGAGTTTTGTCAAAAGTCCGTCCATTTTGTCCATTTTGTCCAAAAGGTCTCCTAAACGTTGATATAATAGGATTGGACATTTTTTTAAATGGTTTGTCCACGAAATTTTTTGTCCAAAATTAGATGTTTTTCGGGTTATTTTTGAAAATTAAGGTGCTTGAAACGTTGATATAATAATATTGGACAAAAAAAAGAACAGTTTTGTGACTTGTTCAGGTCGAGGAGTTATTCTTTTAGTTTAATATATTCTTCTTTCGAAATTTCATGACGATTTAGATTAGAATCTGTTAAGAAGTATTTATCGTAAAATTCATCATATTCTATTTTGAAGATTTGTTCTTTATTTTTATCAAGTTTATCATCTGTATATTTGTAGTTTTCTTTTAATGGTTTCATTATTATCTTATCAGCATTTATTGTATATTGATCTTTTATTTCTAAAATTGAAACTGCTTTTGGTTGATATTCTTGTTGTTGTTTTTCTGCTTTATAATAAATGTAACTTGCAAAACAAAACATAGAAGTAAAAATTGTTAAACTAAGTATAATTTTTATTACATATTTGATAATAGTTTTTACTTTATCTTGAGTATCAGTTTTAACAGTTTCTATGATATCACAAACATATGTTGCATCTATCTTGACTATCCAATAACCAAACGCTATAAAAAGTAATGCAATTGTTAAAGGAAATAAATGTATCATTTCAAGTAAGAGGTTATATGCTGATTTTTTGGGTATATATTCTATTAATGTATTCATTTTAATTTGCACTTCCTTTATTTTTTAACATTTCATATTCTTCTTTTGATATTTCTATTTTGTTATCATCTTTATCTGTTAGTTTATATGTATTGAAAAATTCATCATGTTCTATTTTGAATTTTTGCTGTTCAGCATTATTAAATTTTTTATTTTTATATGTATAATTATTATTTTTATTTATTATAGGGTCAATTGTTACGTTGTTATTTTCTACATGTATTAGTTCTTGCACATCTGTTAATGGTATATTTTGTATTTGAATTTGTTTTCTATAATCTTTTACTGTATTATTTTCAAAATAGTTGTGACCAAATAGTAACAGGATAACAACTATAATTGTATATTTGATGAAGTTTCGTATGCTTTTTTTTAATTTTTTGTTATAAAACTTATCACTATTAATGTCTTCATATTTTGAATATTCATAACTATGTTTTATATCATGAAGTGCAAATAATATACCTATTAGTAATGCAATTATAAAAAATGGTGAAACTAATGTGAATAATGCGTCAAATAGTTCAAACCAAAAAAGTTTTATAGATTGTTCTGGGATTTTTTGTATTAATGTATCCATTTATTTATCACCGTCCTTGGTTAATTCTTCGTATTCTTCTTTTGTTATTTTAATTTCGTTATTTTTTTCATCAACTAGTTTATATTTTTCAAAAACATCATCATGATCAATTCTGAATAGTTGTTTTTCATCATTTTTATATGGTCCAAATAGTCCAGTATTATTATAATAGTAGTTCTCACTTTTGTTTGTTAAAGGATCTATTGTTAATTTATTACCTTCAACATGTATTAGTTCTTTTATATCACTCAATTTAACCGTTTGTTCTTTAAATTGATTATTGTAATTTTTAACGTTTTCGCTTTCAGAAGCTATATTTAAACCATATAGAATAGTTGCCAGTATTATAGCTTTAATAATCGGTAAAAAACGTTCTTTATTATTTATAGGTGGTGAGAAAAATAATACAACTATGTCATAAAGACAATATACTACTGCACCTGCTATGATAACATTTAACAAACTACCACCAATGCTATTTATGATGTTTTCTGATACATTTATGTTTTCTTTATATAATATAAATTTATCCATTTTAATTAAATCCTTTCTTTTTTTTTATTAATATTAGAATACTAAACCTGTTAATATTGATGCTAAACCAATACAGCTTACAAATTTAAACATGAGACTTGTTGTATTGGCTTCGTTAATATTTTTATCAAAACCGTATAGTAATCCATGAAATATATAGATTGCAAATGCTATCACGAAACAAATTATTCCTGATTTAAATAGTAGTGGACTATGTGAATATAAGTTATTTATATTATTTACTAGTTTGTGAATTAAGTTTGTATATTCTTCGATTAGTTTATTCATTTTTTTAATTTTCTTCCTTTTTTCTATTAATATTATATTTTCTATTAACATTATATCACATCTTTTATTAATATACTAGTGTTTTGTTAGAAAATGATATAAAAATGATTTAGTTTTTTTTATTTTGACCTTTTTTGTAATTGTGTTATAATAACAATATAGTTTTAATCAAAATCATGAAAGGAAATTTTTTATGAATATACAAAATGTACCAGAGGACGTTCGCCGTAAAATAGCGTTGGAACTTTTTGGAACAGAAGATTATGAAAAAGTTTTAGAGGTTATTGCACCGTCTTCAGAGATGATGCGAATATTTATTAGAAAACTTGAAGAATATAGTAAGGAGTATTTAGACAATGGTAATTAAGAAAAAAGTAAGTAAAGACCGAACAATACGTGAGAAACTTAAACAAAAAATTGGTTCGGAGATGACATCAGCAATTGATAATTTAACAGATGCTGAAGTTTTTGATTTAAATGGTATTATTAACAAACCACATATAAAAGTACGTATTAATAAACGTTCAGCTAAACGTGGTATTAGTGTTGAATTACCTTATGGTAATATTAATATAGATTCATCACTTAAAAAAATTGAAGATGTTTATGTTAATGATGTTAAATATAATGTTAAAGAAGCGGAAAATGAATTTGAAACTTTAAATGAATTAGTAAATGGTGATCCAAGAAAAGTTCTTGTTGGCAGAAAAATGGGCAACAATTCAGTAAGTAAAACACAATTACTTCAACCAAGAACAGCACGAAGAAGAACACAACAACCAGACCCAAAAAGAATTATTGCATCAGGGAAGGTTGAAAATACACAAGATGCTGATTTCCAATACTACCAACAACAAGCTTTATTGGAGCTTAGAGAAGCTAATATTACTTATAAAAACTTTTTCGTTGAAATGAACGGAATTATTAAAGGTAAAAATTACGATAGAGAAACTATTCGTCAAGAATTAGCTTCTAATGAAATACCAGAAGAAGAAATCCCTGAATTTTTAGTTTATGGTAGTGAATTTAACCGTGAGATTGTTGGCAATATTTTTGGAAAAGAATTTGGAACAAATAAACGTAGATACCAGTTCAAAGATGTTAAAAAAGATAATGAAACATTCTTAGGTAAGTTAATGACAAGACTTGATATTGATGAAGCTAAGTATGATGAGCGTTACGGAACTCTTAAAGTAGGGGATAGACTTATTACTAATCTACCTAATGTAGATAAAAATGGTGTATTTCATGGTCCAAATAATACAAAATATATACCATATCATATTGGTTACTTTGCTGAAGGTGCTGGTAGTAGGATTGATAGACTTCGTGTTATTGATCCTGTTGAAAAACATTTAGAAGCATTAGCACTGCAATATGAGATGACACGTGGAGATGTTAAATTTAAAACTATTTTAGATGTATCTCGTAATTTACCTGATTTTGAAAATCATGAATTAGGTGAAGCTTTACTTGAAGCGTATAAAAACAAAGTTGTATTAGAGAAAGATTTACTTAAAACAAATTCATTAAGTAATGCATTCCGTGGTTATGCTGATGACTTGGGTGCTGTTAATACTATGATGCTTGATGAAGAAGCTAAAGGGTTAATTGATCCATATGGTACGTCAAATGGTGCTAACTTGGGTGGTATTTTCTACTTAACTAGTGGAAGTAAATTTAATCCAGATGGTACTCTTACAGCTAGTGGTAATAAACACACACAACTTGGTGATATAATGAATGAATTTAATGTTGCTACTGATAACTTTAACCGTAATCAGATGAGTTTTAACGCATTACTTACATCAGTTGGTATTGCAAAAGTTAATGTAGCTTATGCTGAAGCTGGTATGTTTAATGCTGAAGACGCTGTTGTATTAATGGATAGTGGTGCTAAAAAGTTAGCAAGTGAACATACTGAAGAATATAAAGAGATTGAAAAATATGAACGTAATGGTGAAGAACACGAGCGTGAAGTTACTAAAACAAGAAAAGTAATTAAAGATATGGAAACAGGGGATAAAGTTATTGATATGCACGGAGATAAATCTGTATCCTCAATTGTAATTGATAGAAATATGTCTGATGAAGAAGCCCAAAAAGAACGTTTAGCTCCATTAGTTAAATTAGCTAAAAATAACCCTGATTTAGATATGATTGTTTCTCCAGTATCTCTTAATTCTCGTCTTAATCTTGGTATTGCAAAAGAAGCGTTAATGGGTAATAAAAAAGATTTAGTACTTAATGATGGTAGTATTGTTAAAGACAGTATTGTAGAAATGCATTATATAATCTTACCTCAAACAGCCGAATATAAAGCAAAAGATTACTCAAAAGATACTGGTGCTCGTAATTTTTCAACACTTTATAGAAATGCATTAGCTAGTAAAGTAGGTGTTGAACTTTATGAAAAAGCTTTATTAGGAAAAGAAGTTATTGATTCTAATAAAGATAGAGTTGTACTACACTCTGAAAGACTTGGTATTAGTTTTAAAGACAAAGATAAATTATTTGAAAAAGGTAACATTCAACCGTTTGTATCTGCTAAAACAAGTATTGATATGTCAGAATTTAAATTTAAAACACCTTTATATATCCGTAAACGTTTAGCAAATGAATTAACAAATGGTCCAGTTAATATATTAACAGGTGATATTGAAATAACATCTGCTATTACTGGTAAACCAATTGTTGATGAAGAAGGTAGAAATGTACTTCCTATTCGTATTGCTAGTGAAAGACTTAGTGCACATGGTAAAAGTTTAGCTGTAAATAAAGAAGGTACAGTTCAACCATTTAGATATAATGATATGTATGATCAAATTTCTAAAGGTAACGCTAGTGAACTTAACAAAGCTTATCAACGAGCTTGCAATGAAGATTATGCAGCACTTACTGCTAAAGAAAATGTTATCAAAAATGTTAAATCTATAGCTATTAAAAATGGTGCGAAAACAGAGATGATTGTACCAGACCCAAGGTTGGGTATTGATGAAATGCGTACATCTAAATGTTCAGAGCGAGTACTTGCTCACCGTGACCCAGCACTACATTCTGGTAACGTAATTAGCTTTAAAAATGTTGGTGGTGCACATAAAAACTTAACAAGTGTTAACCCTATTATGATTAATCAAGTAGATGGTGACTTTGACTCAGATACTATGGGTATTCTTGATTATAAAGTTTTAGGTTTTACAACAAAAGAAGAAGCTGATGAATTTTTTAAACGTTCTAATGTAACAGAACAACTTAACTTATATGGTGATGTATTCTTAGCTGTTGATAGTTCACACTTTAAAGCAGGTGCTTTAGTAAACAATATTGATTTATCACCTATAACATTTAAAGATGGTAAGTCTAATGAGGAATTGCAAAAAGTTGTTGAAGAAATTCAAGCTAAAATTGTTGATTCAGATAAATCATATGGTGCTTATGCAGTAAGTTTTGAAGATGAAAAAACTGTTATTGAATCATTAGGTAAATTAGCTGATGATGGTATTAAAGGAAATCGTAAAGATATTGAACACCACTTCCACAATGGTTATACTGAAGAAGAAAATAAAGACGTTATGGAAGCTTTAATTGCTAAAACTGAGTGGACAGGTATGGGTGGTACTATTACAAATAATATGTTAGCATCTGTTGGTGATACTGATTTTGATAAAGAAGTTGTCAGACCAGGTATGTTTGTAACATATGGTGCAACGCAATCTGTTCTACAGCTTAAAAAGAATGCTGATAAACTTCCTATGGTTGATAAAAACATTAACGATATGAAAAAAATCTTCGCTGGAGAGTATGATGTTGATACTTCTCGTGAATTATTAAAAGAGTGTGTTCGTGGTTTTGTTGCACCTAAGATTGTTGATGATTTTTGTGATAAAGTTGTAGCAAAACAACCTGAAAATGCATATAAGTTCGGTCAAGGTGTTTTAAATAATATTGAAATGAAAAATACTCAATTAGGTTTCAAAAATGAAGTAGAATTCATTGAGTCAGTTCGTGCAATGATTAATCCAGAAGAAGATGTTGTCCAAAAACAAGGTAAGGATTTTGAAAAAATCAAAGAAGAACTTAGAAATGAAGAATGGTACTTAAATCTAAATCGTGAAGATGATGTAATGTTAGATTTTGATTTAAATATGTAATAGTTTTGGACTAGGTAATTCCTAGTCCTTTTCTTTTTAATTGATTTATGATAAAATGGTTTTAATAATGAATTTGTGAGGTAGGTAATTTGGATAATATATATTATGTAGAAATTAGTGGAAATGAAGTTAAATCATATATTAATTTAAACCCTGAAAAAATTATTTCAAAGAAAGTTGATACTATTAAGATTAAACGTATTTTTTTAGAAGGAACGCCTAATTCTAATTTTGAATTAGAAGAAATTGGTGAAGTAAGCTTAATTAAACAAGACTTAAATGATTGTTGTTATGACTATACTGAATTAAAACGATTGTTATTAGACGATGATGATATTGATATTGACGAAGATATAGATGAAGATGATTTATTTGAGTAAAAGGACTAAGAAATTTAGTTCTTTTTTTATTTTATAATTAGTTGTAATTAATATAATATTATGATATAATGATGCTATATTATAATATATATATTAAAGAAGGAGATTTTTTCATGAAAAAAGTAATGATAGTAGCAGGTGCTACAGGGTTTGCGTCATTATTAGGTGGTAGTGCACAAGCTGAACAAATTAATAACGAAAAAGTTATAGAGTTTAAAATTGAAAATTTAACTAAAGACCATTTAGGTTATGCTCAAATTGAAATAGGTAAAGGTAGTGATTTTACAGTTACATCTGCTGAACTTGTTAAAGTAGATGGTTCTAAAGTACCTTTAGAAATTAAAGACGGTATGGTTGATACAACTGTACATGGATTAGCCCAAGGAACATATTCTATTAAATATGCTTATTCAACTGCTAACTTCAAACAAGGTGCTGAAATTGGTTCAAGTATTTTAACAGGCGAAGAAAAACCTACAACTGAAACACCAAAGGAAACAAAACCAACTGAAGAAACAAAACCAGTTGAAACAAAACCAACTGAAGAAACAAAACCAACTGAAACAAAACCAACTGAGACAAAACCAACTGAAGAAACAAAACCAACTGAAGAAACAAAACCAGTTGAGACAAAACCAGTTGAAACAACTCCAACTGAAACAAAACCAACTGAAACAAAACCAGTTGAAACAAAACCAACTGAAACAAAACCAACTGAAACAAAACCAGTTGAAACAACTCCAACTGAAACAAAACCAGTTGAAACAAAACCAGTTGAAACAAAACCAGTTGAAACAAAACCAACTGAAACAAAACCAGTTGAAACACCAACTGAAACAAATACTGAAGATAAAGATGAAGTTATCAGATACTCGAAAGATTACAATTACGGGAAAGTTATCGAAGAAACTACTCCTAAGTTTTTAGGTACTACTGAAAAAGACATACTAACTGAAAGTTTTGTAGATGCTAAAACAATTAAATATGAGGATGATAATACACTTGAAAAAGGTAAAGAAGTAGTTGTAGTAGCTGGACAAGACGGACTTCGTGAGAAAGTGACTACTTGGGATACTGAAAAAGGTCATCGAGTTGGTTCACCTAAAGTTGAAGAACGTGTTATTCGTGAAAAACAAGATGCTGTAATTAAACGTGGTATTAAAGTAGTTAAAACAGAACTTGAAAAACAAGTTGAAAAAAATACTAATGATATTAAAGAGTTAAAAGAAAAAGTTGAACCAAAAGCGACTGTTGGAACTAAAGAAGAAACTAAACTTGAAGAAACTAAATCGACTGATGTTCCTAAAGTTAAAGATATAGAAGTACCAAAACTTAAAACTGATGTGGAAAAAACTGAACGTGAAAAAGCTGATGAAGCGTTCCGTAAATTACCACCAGAAGAAAAAGCTAAATATATCGATGACACGTACGATATTGTTGAACGTACACCAAGTTATCCAAGAGTTCATAAACCAGTTAGTAAATCAATCGAAAGTGCTCAATTAAAATTAGGTACTAAAGAAGAAATTGATAAAGAAGCTGATAAAGTACTTGACGAGGCTAAAACTGATGAAGATGTTTTAACAACTGTCGCTCTTAAACAATTAGCTAACACTGATAATAAAGATCTTAAAGTTCATTATGCATCTAATGAAGGAAAACTTTCTAGTGAAAAAGAAAATAAAATTCTTGAAAATGCTAAAAAAGTTTTACCAGATAGTCAACTTGATGATTTTAAAGATTATGTAAAAGAACAAGGTAAAAATCCTGAAAATATTGATAAAAAAGTATTTTATGATTTGTATGATCAATATATAAAAACTCAAAATAAACAATTAGAAAATGTTGTTAAATCAAGTGATATTGGTGATTTAAATGTTCAAGTTTTACGTAATTCTGATGAAAAAGTTGCTCATGAAGTTTTAGAAGATGTTGAAAAACGTGTTCAAAATGGTGAGCTTAAAGGTACGAATACTGCTCAGTTATTTACTAAAGAAGGTGTAAACGGGAATGTAAAAGTAGATGGTAAATCAACTAGTGATAAAACAAATAGTAATATTGCAAAAGCAAATGATGATACTACAACACCTTCAACAACTTCAACTAAAGCTAAACAAGGAAAACTTAGTGATACTGGTTTAGGGGATAGTTCTACTGCACCATTTGCTATGGTTAGTTTAGCATTAGCTTTAATGCTTGCTAAAAGAAAAATGGAATTAAAGAAAGAATCTAAATAAGATTATATTAAAGAACCTTTAATTAGGTTCTTTTTTTGTTGCATTTAATTAATATCCGTGTTATAATTGATGTATCAAAATATATAATTATATGGAGGAAAGAGACATTGAGTAAAAAAATAATGATTACATCGGTTGCTGGTTTTTCAGCATTAGTTGGTGGAGCAGGTATTAATGCAGAAGCTGAAACTAAAACTGATAAACTAGATCAATCTATTGAAACTCTTAAAAAAGCAGGTTTTGATGTTAAAACAGAAGAACATAAAATTAAAGTAGATACACATACTGAATACGTTAAAAAAATTACAGATGAAGAAACTCGTAGAAACCAAGAAAGTTCTCGTATTTTAGACACTAAAGGTGTATATGAACAAAAAGTTCGTACACAAGAAAAGGCAAAAGCATCTTACGAAAAAGCTTTAGCTTCTATTAAGAAAACTAATGAGAAAATTAAAGCTGAAAACGATGCTAAAATTCAAGCTTGGGTTAAAGATGTTGCTAGAATAGATGCTGAAAATAATAAACGCAAAGCAGAGTATGAAAAAGAAAGTGCTCGTGTTAAAGCTGTGAATGAAGCTGCTAAACAAAAATATGAAGCAGAAAAAGCAAGTGTAGAAGCTAAATATAATGAAGAACTTAAACAATATGAAGCTAAATTAAATACATATAAAACTGAAAAAGCTGAGTATGATGAACAGTTAGCTGCTTTTAATAAAAAGAATAGTGCTAGTAGCGAAAAACATGCAGAATATGAGAAAAACGTAAATGCTATCAAAGATATTATAGCAAAACATCAAGGTTATGATGGAATTGATGAAGTACCAACAGAACAATGGAAAAACCGTGGTGCTGTAACAATTGCTAATGATATTAAAGTAGTAAGTGAAGGTACAATTTCTAGTAAAGAAGATTTATCTAACGGAAAATATACTATTCACGCTTATTCTGAATCAGGTAAATTAACGGATGCTAATGTTGTTACTGATATTCGCTGGGAATCAGGAAAACCAGTTCCTTATAATGGATCAACTATTGTTCAAGGAAATATGGTTCAAAAAGATTATGAGCGTCATGGTTTTAGAAATAAAATTTATGATGTAACTACTGGTGGAACTACTGAAGTTTGGTCTGTTAAATCAGGTGAATGGTTTATGATTCCAAATGCTGTTACACTTAAAAATGGTGAGAAAAAAGGTCTTTGGGTTCGTTTAACTAAAGGTGGTACTAAACTTCGTTATGGTGGAGATTGGTTTACTATTTGGAATTCAAATGGTGCTTTAAACTATCTTGATGGTGCTCATGGTGATATAGATAAACGTCCACAAGATAAAGTTACAGTAGATTACCGTGTTGAGGATGAAAAAGAATATTTCTGGGCAGCGGCTATGATTGACTTAGATGGTGGACAACATACTGTGTTTAATTCACCTAATATGAAAATTGTTGGTCAAGGTGGAGGAGTATCAGTAAATGGTGATGCTGCTAAAAGTAACTTGGAATTAGGTTATGGTTTTGGTAAGAATAAAGGTAAAAAAGGTTCTGGTCAAGCATTAGACGGACTTAACTCTGCTCCAGATGGGGTGTATACTTATGTAGGTTTCACTAAAACATTAAGTTATACAATTGAGAATCATGGTCCAGGTGCTAAAACAACTGCGATTGCTAATGGTGACTTTGGTACAAAAGTAAATGTTAATATCGTTACTGCACCACCTACACCTACTGATGCTCAACCACCACAAGCTCCTCATGAACCAAAAAAACCAACTAAACCTAGTGTAACACCTGCTAAAGAAGAAGCTTTACCAACACCTCCGAAAGTGTTAGAAAAACCAAATAAACCAACTGAAAAAGAACTTGTTAAAGAACCGACACCGCCTAAATTAGGTGACACGCCTAAACCAAGTGTTGTTGTTAAGAAATACGTTTATGAATACGAAAACACAAGTTCTGCTACAAGCTTAAAAGTTCGTGAATTAGATGGTAAACGTTCAGCTTCAGGTAATACACTTACAATAAGAAATTTTTAATAAGTAATTTATAGAGAGGTTTTAGTGCCTCTCTTTTTTGTTGAAAAAGTTTTCAAAAAATGTTACAATTATATTATAGTTTATAAAAATTAAGAGGAGAATTCGAATGATAAAAAGTAAAGTAGTTGTTGTTACAACAGGTTTTTTAGGACTTTTATCATCTAGTGCTTTTGCTGAAGGTAATGATTTTACAACAAATGGTAAAGTTACTAAGTTTACAAAAGAAGATGGTAAAGTTTTAGGTAAAGTTAGTTCTAAAGATTTTAAAAATAATAATATTAAAACGAACGGTAATTTTCGTGGAGTATTTAAGAATGGATTTGATGTAGAAAATGTTGATTATAATAACCCTGTTAATTCTGCTGTTGGATTATTACATAATGAATTAGGTGATAATTTTTATATGGGTAGTGGGATGTTTATTTCACCAACTGTATTTGTAACAGTTGCTCATAACTTTTTGCAACCTAATGGAGTTAATAAATTAAACCCAAATACTACGTATTACCTTACTTTAGGCAGTAATTCAAAAGCTAATTTTAATAATGTAACTAGTGGTATTAAGTATTTATATCCACCTCAAACAATTAAGTTTTGGAATAAGGATGGTTTTTCTCTAAAACCTAGTGAAGTAGAAGGTAATACTCGTAAAAGTGATGGTGCTTTAGTAGGTGGAGCTAATATTCAGTGGTTTAATGATTTAGCTGTACTTACTTTTGATAAGCCAATGCAATTAATGTCACCATATAAAATGGCTGAATTTAATGAACTTGCGAGTGATGAGGAATTTAATAGTATTCGTGAAGGTGATAAAGTTAATGTATTAGGTTATCCAAGTGATTTTGATAAGAGTGATGATCCAACGCTTGTTAATAAACTTGAACATGGTAAACTTTATAAAATAAGTGGTGCTATCCATGGTTATATAGATCCAACGACAGGAAAAACTTATGATAAATTTACTGATAAAAATGGTAATTTAGTAGATAATCCTAACAAGTCAGTTTTTTATAATTATATCACGTCTCGTGGTGGTCTTAGTGGTGGTGGTGTTTTAAATAGTAAAAACCACGTAATTGGTCTTCATCAATTCGCTTTAGATGGTAAGTATCCTGAAGGTCACGAGAAAGCTGGTCAGAGTGTTCCTGATAGTGATCCAACTAATAAACAAGCTGGTGGAATAATTTTTACTAAAGAACAACGTGATTGGTTACGTCAAATTATTAATCAAAATAAAGTAACTGGGTGGTATGAAGATAATAATACACATGAGAGATACTTCTTTAAAGAAGATGGTCATATGCTTCGTAATACTACTAAAGTAATTGATGGTGTTACGTATAGATTTGATGGGTTTGGTATAGCAAAAGCTCAAACTGAAGTAGCTAAAAAACAAGGTAGTATTAGGGTTAAATATTTAGAAGGCACGGAAGAAGTGTTACCTAGTAAAGTTGTAAGTACTGGTGATGTGGGTACTAAATATAAATATTCTACAGTTAATGATAATGAGTTAATGGAATTCCTTCAGAAGGGTAAATATGAGCTTGTAGAAAGCTTAAGTCAAGAAGGGGTACTATCAGAAGGGGAACATGTTATAAACGTCACAGTGCGTCTTAAAACGTCTAATACAGGGTCTAATTCTGAAAGTGTGTTTAACGCTTTAATTGAAGCTGAGAAATTTTTAAAAGATAAAAATTTAGTTAATATTAATCATTCAGATGCAACATCTTATAATGCTAATTTGATTGAGTTAAGAAAATTAGTTGATGATGCTCGTGCAACACTTAATATTACTAAACCTAAAGAAGTTATTGATAATATGAATAGAATTTTATCTGAAAAAGTAGACATGCTTAAACTTGAGTATAATAATATGACTGTTGATGTTCGAGCTGATCGTAATGAATTAGTTGATAAAGTTAAAAAATTAGTTAGTATAAAACGTGATATAAGTGGTTTATCTAGTGATGAAGAAAAAGAATTACGTAAGTTATTAAGTGATATATCAAGTAGTGTAGATGATGTGTTTAATAGTGATGATATTAATGAAATGTCTAGTAAAACACATATTTTAAGTTTGAAATATAATGAGTTATTGAAATTTGATGAGAAACTTAAAATTCTTCAAGGTGAACATGATGAAAAAATAAAATTAATTAAAGAATGGAAACAAATATCTTTAAGTAATGTAAATTCTTTACCAAGTTCTCTTAAATCAAGTGAAGTTGATAAAATTCAAAATGAGATTAAGATTTTAAGTAGTGATTTAAATGTCTCAACTGATGAATCATTAGATGTTATTAAGAAGAAAGTTTCTGATAAAAAACGTTTAAGCGAGTTAATTAATCAAAATAATATTCTTGTTAATGATTTAATTAATAAAGCTAAGAATAATAATGGTAATAAGGTTGATGATAAGGTTGATAATAAACCTACTGATGTAGTTAAACCTAGTGATAGTAGTAAGGTTGATAATAGTACTAAAGATACTGATAAAGTTGATAATAGTACTAAGGATACTGATGTAGTTAAACCTAGTGATAAGGTTGATGAAAGTACTAAGGTTAATGATAAGGTTGATAATAAATCTACTGATGTAGTTAAATCTAGTGATAGTAAGTCAACTGATAGTAATAAGGTTGATAATAAATCTACTGATGTAGTTAAACCTAATGATAAGGTTGATGAAAGTACTAAGGTTAATGATAAGGTTGATAATAGTACTAAGGATACTGATGTAGTTAAGCCTACTGATAGTAATAAGGTTGATAATAAACTTACTGATAAGATCGATAATACGAAAGTAGATGTTAAAATTAAAAAAGTACCTCTTGTATTAAAAGATATTGTTATTAGTGAAACACCAGTAATAAAATTAAATGAGAAATTTGATTTTACTATTAAGTATGATGAACAAATGTTAGATATTGATGAAAATGTACAAACGATAAATTCATATAATAATATACATGTTAATAGTAAAACAGATGATGAAAATATTAATTTTATTCTAAATTACCTGAGTAAATTTAAAAAATAGATTCTAGTAAAAAGTCCTTAAACGGACTTTTTATTATATTAAGAGAAGTTTTTCTGGAAACTTTTTTAGTTAAATTTATTGCGAGAATGTTCGAAGAACCTATTAAAGAAATACGTAGAATTTCTTTAAAATAAAAAGAGTAGTTTAAAGACTTACTCAGGTCATCTGTGTAAATAAATTTTTATTTTAAAATAATTTAATACATTATTTTAAAACTAAATGTTAATTCTGGTATTTGTTGATCTTCAGGTAATGTGTTTAAAAATTCTTTTAATTCTTTTACTGTTTCAAATTCTTCTAAATCAATTGGTTGATCAAGAGTTGTGAATGTTGTCACCCCGTTGTTATAATGATCTCCGTCACCGTGCATCACTTCCCAATTGAAATAGTTACCTAATGGACTTTCTACAACGTGTAAATCAGTTAAACCTACATAATATTCACCATATTGAAAATATGGGTATGCGAGATGATTAAGTAATTCAATTAATTCATCATTTGTTAGAATAGAGGTGATTTCAGGAAGTTTATTAATTGTTAATCCAGAACTTGGGTAAGTATCATAAGCTAACATACCAGAAATAAATTTCAAATAAAGTGGTACTAGCGATTCTGTTGGGTTTTCAATTTGTTTTTTTGTGATACTTCCAGACAAATCATGTGCATATTCAAAACCGTTTAATGGTATTTCGATAACTTCTTTACTAGAAGGAATTAGTAATTTAATAATTTCAGATAATTTTTTTGGTGTTAGATATTTAAGATTTGGGTTATGGAAATATTGTCCATGGTAATATTCGTTTTCGTTATAATCATCTTTAAGAATTAATTCAATTTTTGTTGTTTTGATTGTCATTGTTATTATTTCCTTTCAAAAATATTTTAAATATATCCTAAACTATATAATTTAGAAATTAAAATACCATATTCTTGTTGGTTTTTTGTATTTTCTTTTATGAATTTAGGTATAACGATATCAAATTCGTAATCATCGTGACAATCATTTTGTAAATCATTACCCAGTCCTTCAGTTGAGAATCCTAAATCGTATGCATCTTTTAATTGTTTTTTGATATATTCAGGTATTTCCATATCAAATTGTTTAAATGCATATTTATTGTATGTTTTTATTAGATTATTTTTTTCTGTTTTTGACAAATGTTCTAAAAACTGTAATTCCTCATCATTGAAAATACACATATCATCAACATCTCCAGGTATATTTTCTAAACAATAGAGAAAGTAGGGTAATGATATTCCGTCTTTTATTAGTTTATTTGTTATATTTTTAATCATTGTTATTATTTCCTCGTTTTAAAAAATAAGCAGTTTAAAGACTTGTTTAGGTCAAATTAAAATCGACCACAAACCCGTGAGAAACCCGCAAACACTAAGCAACTTCGTCTTCAGGAATTCTCTCCCCAACAGCTTCGTGTATTGCAAGCATGAATTTTGCATATTCTTGTCTTTCATAAAGTTTTTCAAGTACACACTCTGGATGTAGTGGAAGTGGTTTTGTTAGATCAAGGTCTTCAATATTATCTTCTAAATATTTTTCATCGTATTTAAGAACAGCATTATCTAAAGCTTTTCCGATATTTAATTTAGCATCTTCTTTATGTAAGTTTTCCCATAACAACATGAAGTTATCTGCTTGAATAGGTGTTAGGTGAATGTCGTTATCTCTATTTTTCTCGATTTGTTCACAGATACCTTTTAGTGTTTCGATTTGTTGAATGTCTGTAAAGTTTCTAAATCTTGCAACAATACTTGTTGGAATATCTGTATCTCTAATTACATCTTCGAATGTAATTTTATCACTAGATGTTTTGTAGTGATTTGCGAAGATACTTCCGATATCATCACCAATTTGGTCTGTAATAATTCCTGTAACTAGTCTTCCGTCATGTTTTAAGTTTTGTTCTTCAATATCATAAAGCTGGTCACTTAAGAATTCCCAAGTTCTTGGTGTACGCATACGAATATCTTTTTGTGCTTGTCCGTAGAAGTATTGAGTATTTTTAGCGTCTTCTAAGAAACTGATTATAGTAGGGTGAATGTCATTTTTTCGTGCCCAGTCTAACCAGTCACTTCTATCAGCTTCCATGTAAATGAATGTAAAACGAGCAGCGTGAGCATCGTCCATTTCTGTTGATGCATAATCTGTATCAGCAAAACCTTTCATACTAGTTGTTGGGTTCATTGCTGCAATAAATCGTACGTTTTCGCCGAACTTATACCCTTGGAATTGTCTTTCATTAATAATCGTCATCCATTCTGAGATAACGGGAATTTGTGCACGAGTGAATTCATCGGCGAAAACAATATATTTTTTATCAGGGTTTTTAAGAATTTCTTGGAATTTATGGTGTAAAATGTAGACGATATTCGCATCTTCTTTTTCCATGTTTTTAGGAACAGGAATTGCGTTATCTCCTTCGTTTTGTTGTGCCATGTTAAAGTAAATTAGTTCATATCCTAATTCTTTAGCTACTTGGTTTACAATAGCAGTTTTACCAATCCCAGTTAATCCAACTAGGGCAGGTACGATTTTTAAGTTACGTCCTTGTAAGTGGAATTTAAGTTTTTGTTTTGCAATTGTGTTATTATCTTTTAAAAATATTTCTTGTGCTTCTGGTTGATTCATTTTTATTTTCTCCTTTGTTTTCAATTAAAAAAAAGCAGTTTAATGACATGCTGAGGTCTTAAGTTTAATATTCGAAATCTTTTAAATTTAACCTTATAATTGGTCTACTTTCATTTTCTACTGAAAGATGTTGGTTTCCTGAGATTATCCATTGGTATTTTTTATAACCACGGTTATTAATTTCCCATTCACCGCCACCGTCAGTGAAGATGAATAATTGTGTTTCTTTCGGATATTGTTCTTCTTTTAAATAGTCAAATACTGGTTGGAATGCAGTTCCACCTCGACCGTGAAGGTCAAAAGAAGGTTTTTCACCTGGTGCAATTGTATCAACGTTTTGGATTTCCCAGTCAAACTGAATATATGTTACTGGTAATTTTAGTTTATTAGTTAGTGCTTGTAGTTCGTTTAAGAAATACATTAGCTCTTTATTGCTAACTGAACCAGATACGTCAAACGCAATTACGATCGGTTGCAATCGGTCGTTTAAATTACCTTTTTTGTAAATACTTTTTGGATCACGTCTGTTTAGACGGTTAGGGGATTTACGTTTACCACAAACCTGTTTACCAATTTGTTTAACAATTAAACTCTGCCATTTAATTTGGGGTGGTTCGTTTAATTTATTAATTTGGTCGATTATGTTTCCTGGTATTGCACCACGACCTTTATTTCCTGATTCTATTTGACGAACAACTTCGTTCATTAAGTTTTGTGTAGCTTTACTTACTGGAATGAAGTTATTGTTTTCAGGGTTATAAATGTCTTTCCACATTTCGTGTGTATCGAATTTATTATTTTTCTTATTACAACCACACGTACATTTACGTGGTTTTAGTTGTTCTTGGGGTGGGTTTTGTGGATTTTGCCCATTGTTAGCATCTTGCCCTTGGTTGTTTTGTTCTTGTGAGTGTTGTCCTTGTGGGTTTTCATCTTGTCCTTGTTGGTTTTTGTTTTCTTGACCATTTTGGTTATCTGAACCTTGTCCATTAGAACTATTTCGTTGGTTTTGAGAACCTTGATTATCAGAACTTTGTCCATTTGAACCTTGTTCTTCGTGATTATTAGAACTTCGTCCATTTGAACCTTGTTTCTCTTGGTTATCAGGACTTTGCTCTTGATTTTCAGAACCTTGTCCATTTGAACCTTGACTTTGTTGGTTTTGTTCATTAGAACCTTGTTCTTGTTGATCTTGTGAACCTTGTTCTTGTTGGTCTTGAGAATTTTGATTTTGAGAATTTTGTTGCTCTTGTTGTTGTTTTTGGACACGTTCGTTATGTTCTTTTGCTCCACAAGTACATTGTTTATCCTTTGGAAGATTGTCTAAGACTTTTTTTAGTTCTTCATAGTAATATAATGAACCTGCTCGTTCTTTTAAGTTGTTATTATTAGTTAGTCTTTTAATATCATCTAAACGAATACCTTCTTTTGGTAGGTTAGGTAGGTATTGGTTAATCTCACAGTCAGTTGCATAGTTTACTGCTTGTGGGAATTCTAGGTCTTTAAATAGCTCCATGTGGTTATAAAGAATATGATAACCTTCATGTTTTACGATTTCAAGTAAGTTCATTACTGTCCAATCTTTATCTATGTAACTTGGGTTAAAGTATAGTTGGAATATATTATCTCTATACGTTACACCCATTGGGGCAGGGATGCTAAAGTTAATTTCTTTATTAACATTTGCAAATACATATCCCCAGAATATATCATCGTCTTGTTGATCGTATTTGATTTTTGTACCATATTCTTCACTTTTTTCATCTCTTGCTGCAATTGGATCAATTATATCGGCTTCTCTTGATAATAACATTATAAGTAGGTTTAAAAATCTTAAAGCATTTGTATAATTTCCGTCTTTTAGTTCTTGTAATAATTTTTCTAACATATTTTCACTTCTTTCTATTTAATTTTATAATATTTTCCAATTACTTTTTTTGTATGTAATTTTAATTCTTCATCAATATATTGATTTATTAATGCTCTTGTGTTTTCAAAGTAAATTTCACTTGAAATATTGTTGTGGTGCATATGTTGATATGTTACCATAATTAATTCGACTAAATCATTTTTAATATTATTTATATTGATAATTTTATTAGATTCATTTTTTAATCTATATTGAACATGTTTTTTAGTGAAATATTCCAATGTGTTATTAATATTTTTATCCAGTATTTCTAAAAATTCTTTTTGGAATTCTTTTTTTTTAATTTTATATTCTTTTTTTAGATTAGTTTTTGAGTTTAAATCTTTTATTATATAGTTTATGTCGAATTCCATAGTACATAAGCTATATAGTTTTTGAATAATTATATAGTCATAATCTTTTTTTAGTGTTATTAGATATTGAATTGTTTGTTTTAATTCTTCATCTTTATTAATAATACCTTGTTTTTTTAATAAACTAATATTATTTGAATGTTTTCTTATTAGGTCACTAAAGTTCATACTTGTTATATCATACATAATATGATATACTTTATTTTTGTAATCCCTATAATTATTACCAATATTTGGTTCATTTGTTAAGGTTAATTCTTTATATAAGGAGTGATTCATAAATTTAGGTGTTTTAAAATCATATGGATTGTTGTTATCTTCTAATTCGCCTGTAATTATTAATTTTGCTAATTCATATATTTCTTTGAATTTTTTTGGTATAAGATTGTTTTGATTTAAGTTTTTTAAATGTAAATTGTCCATTTTCTTTTCCTTTTTTTTGAAAATAATATAATTTAATTTTTTAATAAAAAAGACATTCCGAAAAAGAAGGGGTATTAGGGTAACCTAACTAATCCACCTTATTCGTAGAATGAGGTGGTTCGTAGAATGAGGTGGGGGGGGGTTGGTTAAATTGATTTCGTTATTGTTTTAATATTTCTTTTATTAATTTTTCTTGACAATATGAAGACACGGTTTGACGATTTTGACTAATATTTGATATTTCATTTGTTTTTTGTCTTATTTGTTCAATGTATATATTTTTAGGAATAAAATATTTAATTATTTTGAATTTATTATTAATGATTTCTTTTGCATTATCGATATATATCCAGTCTTGAAAAGATTGATATTCATCATAGATATAATTTTTATTTATAGTATTATTTAATACTATTTCGTTGTCATAAATCTTATAAATGTCACTATAATTTATGAATTGATCATTTTTTAAAGCATAATTTATACCATTATATTCGTTTAAAATTTTATTTAATTTTTCTTTTTTATCAATCTTGAAATATTTTTCTTGTTCTAATAATGCAAATAAATATTGTTTAATAGGTTCTAGTATAAATTGAATATTATTTTCATCTATTACGTGTTTACAATATGTGATATTAGGAAATGTTTTTGAAAACAATTCTGGTTTGATATATCTATTGATATTATGTATGTTATTTTTATTATTACTTATTTGTAACAAATTGTAAAGTAGAAGATTTTGTGCTTGTTCTTGAGTTTTTATATGTGAATATTGATCAATATTCTTTAAATGTAAATTTTCCATTTGTCTTCCTTTCGTTATTTTTTAATTAGGTAGTTTATTAATTAATTGTATTACTTTATTTTTAAATGGTTCTTTTTTATTTTTGGTAATATTTTTTAATTCAAAATTTTTTAGAACGATGATTTGTTTGTGTTTATTTTTGTTAATTTGTTTTTTAATTTTATTTAAATCTAAATTCTTTAAATGTAAATTTTCCATTATTTCTCCTTTCTAACATATTTTCTATTTTAATTTTTTGATAATTTATTTAAATTTATTTTTTAATTTTGAAAAAAAACTTTTTTTTAGATGTTTATCTAATAGTTCATTAAGTAATTCATCTACTGTTTGATTAGCTTCAAGTTTTTTTAATTCAGAGTCATTATTTCTTCTTCTTTGATATATTTTATAATATTCATTAAATTTTGGATTTAGGTTTTCTTTATACAATGTATAACTATCACCATATTTAAAATAGCTTATAAAATTTTTACAATATTTAATAATGTAGTCTTTTGATAGATTATTTTTTTTGGCATAATTAACTATTAATTCAACAATTTGAGTTATTTCTGGAATCTTTGATTTATAAAAGAACATATAACAGCTATAGACCGCTTCTATTTCGTATAATTCTTCTTCTCTTTCTTTTATATCTGTTATTTTTTCTAAGTCTTTTAGTTTTTCTTTAATTTCTGGTAATATTCTTTTTTCATAGTTTTTAAGATTGTTAATATATTTTATTATTTCTTCTTTTAACATTTTTTCTGCATAGATTTTTGTATAAGTATAATCTATATCTATTAATAGAGCTTCTTCAATATTTCTTATATGTTTAATTGATTCATGTATATGAATGTCAGGGTAATGGGGAAATTTTGATGTAATAGGGAATAATTGTTTTTGTATACTATTTATATAATATCTTATTTTTTCATCATCATTATTATCAGCAGCTTCTTTTAATTTGATGAATTGACTTATGATATCTGTTCTTTTTAGATTCTTTAAATGCAAGTTTTCCATTAATTTGTCCTTTCTTTGTTTTTATAAATATGATAAATAGTTATATATAGTCTTTGTGGTATCATTTGCTTAAACTTTTTTGTTTCGATATATTCATAATTTGGTATGTTATGATTTTTTTTCATATTTATCGATTTTTTTTATGATTTTATTTTTATCATCTATGAAATATGTAGTAAATTTAATATTTCCAGTAGTTAATTTTTTCATGTTTTTTTTATTCCTTTTAATTTTTAATTTAATTTAAATCCAAAAGACCATATGTTGAGTTTAATGCGATTTTTTTCATTAGTTGGTCATGGGTTTTATACATGTGATAGGGGATAGTTAGTTGTTCTTCATATGTTTCTATTTCTAATTTTGTTAATATATCAAACATTTCATCACTGTCAAATTCTTTTTTAGCAAATTTTGTTATATCTATCTCATTTTCTAGTCCTGATTCAATATAATATTGTTGTTCTTCTGTAAATTGTTTAAACCAAGACGAGTGTTTTATTATTTCTAAATTGTTATGTTTTAAATTCTTTAAATGTAGATTTTCCATTAGTTTTTATCTTTCTATAATTTAATTTTAATTGTTTTTTTTAATTGTTCTATGGTGTTTTGTGTTTTTATTTTTAAATTTTCAGCATCTTGTGATTGTCTATTAAGTTCATCTATCAAATAATTTAATATTTGAGTAGTTGATGTTCTTTTTTTAACTTCACCATATTTTTCTTGTTCTAAATTTTCTCGTTTTTTAGCCATATCTATAGCACTTATATCAATTTTAGCATATTCTAAATAGTTGATTTTGTTTTGAATACCTAACTTAAGTTCGTCAAGTTGCCCTTCAGAAAAATTTTTAAAGTAGGGGTGTTTTAGAATTTGTTCTTCTTTTAAGTTCTTTAAATGTAAATTTTCCATTAGTTTTCCTTTTTTTAATTAATAAGCTGATTCGATTTTTTTTCATAATAATAGTTGTAATATATTATCATTGTTTGTTTATCAATCCATTCTTGTGTTTTTGTTGGTTCTGGTGGTGAATAAATGTAACCAATAAAATCCCTTGGTTTTTTGTATCCTTTTTCGTTTGGAGCTATATTCTTATGTGTTTTACAGTCAAAATATCTTGTGATGGTTTTAATTGTTATTTTTCCATTATTTTTTAGATTTTTTAAATGTAAATTTTCCATTAATGTTCCTTTTCCTCACGTTTCTTTTGTTTAATTAATTGCAATTCTCTTAACAATTTAAATAAATGATAACTATCTTGTTTTATTTTTCTATCGATTATAGTTTGTTCTTGTAATTTAAAATTAGGTTTGTTTGATATAATATTTTTTATTATATTTTTTTTATCATCACCGTTTAATTTAGGAATAGTTAAATTTTTAGGTAATGCATTTAATCTTTCTTCTTCGGTTAAATCACTTTTTAAAGCAATTAATATTGTACTTAGATGATATTTTTTTGTTACCTCACTGGTTTGGATTGCTGGTTTAATATGAGGGAATTTTTTATCACGAACTGCTTGTAATTTATCAATATACTTATAGAATAATTTTTGTTTATCTTTCGTGTATAATTCTTTTATTATTTGATCTTCTGTATATGTTTGAATTATTATGTTAGAAAAATCTACATGACCATAATATGGATTATTATTCATATAATGTATATTATATAAAACGAGTTTAAATGCTAGTTGTTGATAATTCGTTATATTCATTTTGTACACTTCATATAAATCATTCATGAAATCACTTTTTGTAGAATTGTCATTAAAATTATCATGTAGAATGAAACTTTTACTAAAGTTTTCAAAACTTAAGTTAGGTGTTGAAAATACTTTGTTTAAATATTTTTGGTTGGTTGGTAATGTTTTTCTTGGATCATTATTTATATTTTTTAAATGTAAATTTTCCATTACTTCTCCTTTCTGTATGTTTTAGATTAGATAGCCATGGGGTCTAATTTTACTAAATTTAATTCTTCTAATTTTTTTAAAATTGATGGTTGATATTTTCCATACATTTTTCTATATAATTGAGGATTATTATCATATGGATCTGATGTGAGTTTATAATATGTTAATGATAATATGTCTTTGTCTTTTAATGTAATTAATTTTGGTTGATTATTTTTAAAGTTATTTATAAATATATTTTTTAGTTCATTTTTTTGATCGTATAATGTTGCTAGTAGTAAAGTTGATTCAATATTCTTTTGGTATGTATCATTATATGTTTTTAATATTTTATATATGTTATTAATTTTATTTTTTTCGAATATATGTTCAAATATAATTGTTTGTGTTAAAACATTTGCTAATATATTATTTATTATATAGTTATAATCTTGTATTTGATATTGGGCTTTTAGATCTTTATTAATAAAATCATATTTTATATTGTTTAAAATAGTTTCTAATAGTACTTTATTACTTTTAGATTGCTTATAAATATAATAGACTATTTTTTTATTCTTGTAGTTAAGATAAGTATCGTTTAAGAAGTTAAAAAAATCTATTTCTATTAAATCGTCTTGAAAAATCAATTGTTTTACTTTATATTTAATTATTATTGGGTTTGTATTATCAATTTTTAAATTCTTTAAATGTAAATTTTTCATTATTTCTCCTTTCATGAAAATAAGTAGTTTAGTGACGTACTTAGGTCCTTGTATAAATAAATTTTTAACATAAACAGCTAAATGAAGATTTATTTATTTTTTCTAATTTCTTCTAATATTTTATCAACATTTATTTTTGGATAGTATTTATGCCAGTCTACATAATATTTTGTTAATATTTTTTCGTATTTTTTAATTTCTAAATTGGTTAGTATGTTATACATTTCATCTGCTGAGATTTCTTTTTTTGCAAAACTAGTTATATCAACATTATTTTTGATACCAGATTCAATATAATATTGTTGTTCTGGATTAAATTGTTTAAACCAAGTGGTTTTTTTAATTTGTTCAATATTATTATCTTTTAAATTCTTTAAATGTAAATTTTCCATTTAGTTTTCCTTTCTAAGATGTTATTTTAATTAACGTGCAAATTGTATTAACGTAACTAACATAATATATAGGAATATTGAGGGTATTGATAACATCAATATAATCATTAATTCTTCACGTCTAATTGTTTTTTTTAATTTTTTGTCAACTTCTTTAGTCCAATACAAATTCAAATCATCATCGTCATATTTATTGTTTTCATCTTTTTCATTAGTTAATAAATCGTTATGTTTTGTTTTATTTAATAGTTTTTCTATATCTAAATTTTTTAAATGTAAGTTTTTCATTGTGATTCCTTTCTTAATTTATTACTTGAATTAACTTAAGTTCAATTAGTAAATTTATTAATGTTTGTGTGTGTTTTTTTATATCATCAAGGAAATCTATATAATATAATTTCATACCTGGATGAGTATTAAAAATTTGATTATTTATTTTTTTTATTTCACGGTTAGTTATTGTTTTATATAATTCATTAGGTTTTAGTATTGATTTTATTTCTTCAGTTGAAAGAAATAATATTAAAGTACGTAATGTTACATCAAGTGAATCTGTTTGATACATTTTTAGTGGTTCATTTAGTAATTGAGGGTGATGTTTTTTATAATATATTGTTAGTAATTTATCTAAATAATTATAAAATAATTTTTGTTCTTTTTCATTATATAGATATTTAATTAGTATATCTTCTGCGTAAAGGTCAGTTGTTAAAGTACCGAATTGATCATGATCAAATTTAGAATAATAATTTCGATCACTTTTGTCATTATATTGAACTAAATATTTTGTTATAACTTCATAATTTGTTATTTCTTTTTTATAAAGATTATATAACCCTGTTAAGAAACTTCTTTTCTCTTCAGGATTGTGATAGGGGTGGGTTAAATAACAATTACAGAAATTTTTATAACTTAATTTTTTTGTTTTAAAAACATTATTTAAGTAGTTTTGATTTGTTGGTAGAATTGTTTTATAATCGGTTTTTAAGTTCTTTAAATGTAGATTTTCCATTGTGATTCCTTTCTTGAAAAATAAGCAGTTTAATGACTTAATTAGGTCTTTGTATGAATAAATTTTTAAAATAAACAGCTAAATGAAGATTTGAAAAAACTTCATAAAACTTGGTATGAATATCATTATTTTTAGTGGTAATAATTAATATTTCATACCTCTAAAACTCTAAAATTAACTTCCTTAATTTAAAATTTCATCATCAAAATTCAGTATTTTTATTTTTTTTAATGCAATTAGTGTTTTTTTTACAGTATCTTTGATTATACTATAAATAGATGTATTATTAATTTGATATAATATATAATTACAAATCCTATCTAACATATGCATATTAGGGTGCTTCAGTATTGTTGCTTTAATATCTTTGAATTCATTTTGTAGATCTTCAATATTTGTTTCGTTATTTTCTTTATCAACTATTTCCAATATAGTAATGATATCATTAATTGTGCTATGTTCTGATGCACCAAGTTGTACTATTGGTAATTCAGAATATTTTTTATTTAAGGTATTGTTAATTTATTTAACTTCTGATTCATTATAAAGACTATGTAGTAGATAATGCTCAATTAAATAAGTGAGTATAGATTCATTAATTTTCTCATTTGTAATTTGATCACGTTTATAGACAGAATACTTAAATTTGTTGTTATATTCAAAAGCAATCAGATTTATAATTTTATCTATTGTTGATATTTTTTCTTTCGTTATTTTGTATAATGTTTCAATAATTGTATCTTCAAATTCGTCTATAATTGGTAATTTTTTAAATGAGTAAAGAGTAGGGTGCATATTATTAGCGTTTTGATTGAAAACATAATTTAAATACACTTTTGGATTTTTAGCTAATTCTTTTAATATTTTTTCTAAATTTAGGTTTTTTAAATGTAGATTTTCCATAATTTTACTTCCTGTTAATTATTTTTATGCCAAACTTCAATTGTGATAGATGTATTTGCCATTGGACTTGTATTATGTAGACTATAACCTGATTTTTTTAATAAATTTTTTAGACTGTAATAGTCTATTCTAGCTTGTTCTTCAAAATCATGTTCCAATTTATATACTTCTTTATTTAGTTTTGCATGTTTTTCATTATGATTATAATATAATCTATTTAATTCATTTGATTTATTTTTATATTCTTTAGAGAATATTCGTTTAAATAATGATGTGATCTTACGTAGTTCTTCAAATTCTTTTTGTAATTCTTCACATTTTAATTGTTCATTATGTGCTTGATTTTTTAATATGTTGACTTCTTTTTTATGTTTATTGTAATTATTATTTAATATATTTTCAGCTTTTTGTTCAAAGTTATTATCGTTAGTTTCATAATTAACAAATTCAATTGCTATTGTACCAAATGGTACATGTAATCTGTGTTCTAATTTTACGTATTTCATATTAATTTTTTGATATCCTTTCTTATAAATAAGCAGTTTAATGACGTGCTTAGGTCTATAGTTGAATAATATTTTGATTTAAATTATTTCATTATTTATGTTTTAATGATTTTATCAATTCAAATTCTTCTGGTGACATTAAATAAATGTAACCTTGTTGATTATATAGAGTAGGTATGTTTGGATTATCACTTATGTAGAATATTTGTTTTTCATCTTTATCTAAATAAATATAATTTTTAGTTGCAGTATTACTAATATATGTTAAGTTATTAATAACAATATATTGTGGAATCATATCGTAAGTACCTGTATCGAATGGTTTATATTTTAAGTGGTTTGGTAATTTTTCAATAGTAACTGTATTATTTTCTACGTTTATTTTATCTTTAATTGTTAATAGATTAATAGTTTCGTTACCATATTTTTGGGTATATATTTTTTCAATGTTAATGTATTGATATATTACACCAGTTAATAAAATCATTGCAGTTATTACTATAGTTGTAACTAATGTTTTGATTTTATTTAATGAGTTTAAAACGTAATATTTATTTTTAATAGGCATTAAAATAAGTAATATAATTGAAATGGTTATTATTGTTACTCCAATTATTGATATATATTTTAAGTACATATTTAAAGGTATATCTGTTGTATTGAAATTTTTTATTATCATATTTTTTTTCCTTTTTTTTTAATTAATAGCTATGGATATTGTGAATTTTCTGTTATAATAACTATTTTCGTAAGTTATTATATTCACAAGTCCGTCAAAGGCGTTTTTAGTTTTGTTGTTAATAATGTTATATAATTTATCTTTTTTTCCTATATAACCGATTCTAATATATTTTCCTTTAATATCTAAGTTTGTGGTATCAAATGGGAAAGTATCAGTATTCGTTCCTAGTATATAAACAGCAATTGCATTAGAGTCATATGGGTTAGTTGGTTCTTTTACAAGTTTTGCAAATGTTTGTTTAACTGATAATCCGTCATCTTTATATGTAATATTTCCGTAGATTAAATCAGTATCAGGAATTTCAACAAAGCTTGTTCCTACAACTTGTATATCTTTATAAATTATCATTAAATCTCCTCCGTTTCTTTAATTTTAATTAATGGTTCAAACTTTTGAGTGAATAGTTTATGGACAAAAGTTTTGTGAGTAGAACTTTTTCGTTTACGTCCTTTAGCATCATGGTCATAAACAGTTACCGTTTTTAAATATTGTTCAAGTTGTTCTATTTTTTCATCATATTCTTCTTTAGTTAATTCTAGTTTTTTGAAATTATATTCATTTAATTTATCTATGATTTTTTGTGGTTCAGTTATATGGAAATATATCCATGTGAGCGGTTGAAGATTATAAGCATGTGGATCGTTTGGTGAATAATGATGTTTATTTTCTAAAGCAAGGTCAAAAGCGACTTTATACAATAAGTCTCTTTGCTTATTATTAAAAAATAAATTTAATGCATCATGTTCTAAGTTTAGTAATTGAATATAATTCATTTGGTGTATAGTATGCGATGCTTCACGATTATATAAATTAGATAAATTAATAGAGTGGAGTATTGAACTTAGAACATATTTATTATAATTATCAGTTTTTTTAAGTACGTTATGAAGTTCTTGATTCAAATATTCTTTAAATGTGCTATCTTTTTTATCTGGAAAGATTATGTTGATAATTGTTTTGATTTTTTGTTTATAAGGTTTATCAGTATTTAATATATTAAACATGATTTTTTGTATGAGTTTTGGATGAATAGAATTTGATTTTAGATTTTTCAAATGTAAGTTTTCCATTGTTTCTCCTTTCTACATTTTATCATTTCGGATATCAGTGATTGTATTATTTAATCCTGTAATATAGATTATTTCACTCTTATAAGTTGAATATTTTGAATAAGGATATGAAATTGTATGATATGAAAACAAGATGCTATTTTGATATATTGTGTTATTAAAATTAATTAATTTAATCGAATGTAGGTTGTTAAGTTTTATTATGTCATTGTTTATATTAGTGAAATTAAGCTTGTCGTTAATATCTAATTTATTTAAATTATATTTATAAAGTAAAGTTATTATTCTAATTATTTCTTCTAAACGATTTACTATTTTTATTGTATTAGGATCTTCTTTTAATAAGATTAAGAAATTATTTATATATTCTTTAATTTCTTTATTTTTAAATTTTAAAGATTTAATATATGTTGCTATTTCATCTCGCAGTTCATGTGATTCAATATAATAATTTTTTTGTATTTCATTTTGAAGTTTTTTTATAATAATATATCCAGTAGGTAAATTTTTTAAATTTTTTAAATTTTTTAAATGTAAGTTTTCCATTGTTTTTTCCTTTTTTTAACAGTATGTGTTATTAATATCTGTTATTTTATTATCTGTTCCTCTAATAGTTAATATTACTGTATTTGTTCTTGTATTGGTACATTCGAAATAACGATAAATTATTCCTATTATATTTTGATTTTTATCTTTACTATCTGTTAAGTTGATTTGTATTACTTCATTAATGTTCATTACTTGATTATTAATTTTTTCAAAATTAATCTTGCTATTAATATCAAATTCATTTAATTTGTATTTATAAATTAATATAATTATTCTAATTGTTACGTCTAATTGATCGTATATTTGTTGGTAAGTGGTGAAATTTAATAATGATAAGAAAGTTCGTATGAAGTTTTCAATGTTTTCATTTTTATAATTTAATGATTTAATATAATTTTTAATTTCAGTTATTAATGCATCTGGTATTGTTTTATTGTTTTTTTGTTTGAGATTATATAATTTTTGTAGAATGATATATCCAGCAGGGATATTCTTTAGATTCTTTAAATGTAAATTTTCCATTATTATTTATTTCCTTTTTGTAAATTAGTAAATTTTTTATTTAGTTCATCTATTTCTAATTTTTTCATATTTCATTTCCTTTTTATAATTGATGATACATTATATGTGTAATTTTATTGTTTGAACCTAAAATTATTAACTTGTTTATGTTTAATGGCGATTGTTCATAATGGTAATGTTTATACGTTATAGTCATTATTGTTTTACTATATTTTGTACTATATGTTAGTTTTATATTTTTTAAATCATTAATATTTATTATGTGGTTGTTAATTTTTTCAAAATCCAATTGACTGTTTATATCTAAATGATTTAATTTATATGTATTGAGTAATGTTATGATTTTTATTATTTCATCTAAATAGTTATTTACTGTATATGGATTTATTGTTAATAATTTTGAAAAATTTTTTATAAAATATTTGATGTTTTTGTTTTTGAAGTTTGTTGTTTCTATATATGTTATAATTTCACTAATTAAATCAGGTGGTATTATTTTTGTATTTTTCTTTTTAAGATTATATAGTTTTTTTAGAATGACATATTCAGTAGGTATGTTTGTTAAATTTTTTAGATGTAAATTTTTCATTAGTTTTTCTTTCAGTATTTATTATTTTTTAATTATGTTAGTATTTTAAAATAGAATTTTTATCTTCACAATAACTTTCTAAAATATTTATTAACAAATCATAAATGGAAAAGCTATATTCTATTGTATGTTCTTCGTTGATATTTAAAGATGATTTAGTTAGATTTTTTGAAGTAATTATGTTATATTTTTGAGTTACGTATTTAATATAATGGTCTATTTTATTTTCATTTAAATCTGTTTTTTTTATTGTATATTTTTCTTTTCGATATCCCATAATATTTTCAATATAATGTTCTGCAATGATTGTACATATTATTTTTGAATTTTCATTTTGTATTTTTGCATTAAGTTCAAGTTTTGTATTTTGATCTAATTGTATATTGTTATTTATATTGGTTAAGGCACGATAGTTAATAAAATTTTCATATTTGTGATATGATTGGATTCGTTTATATAATATATCGTCAATATTTATATTAATATTTTCTATTTTTGATATTTCTTGGATATGAATTGTGAAATTTTGTAATTGATCAAATGGATGTTCTATCCAATATGGGTATGAAAATGTTTCTAAATTGGTTGTTATAGGATATTCTTTTTTTAATAATTCAATTAAGTCATTTATTGTATTGCGGTTTGTATTGTCTGGATTTATATGTTCTTGTAGCAATTTAATTATATTTATTTTTCTAAAATGCGGATGATTTTCTAAATTTTTATAATTAATATTCTTTAAATGTAGATTTTCCATTGATTATCCTTTCTTAGTAATGGTAATAATTAATATCTTTGATTATATTATTTGAAACATTGATAATTAACATTTCTTTTTTATGTTTTTCGTGTATAAAATAACTAAAATATAATCCTATTATATCTATACCTAGTTTATTATACGTTATGTTGATTTTATCGTTTTTAATTTTATTAAAATCAATTTTATCATTAATATCTAATTCATTTAATTTATGTTTATTAATTAAAGTTATTATTTCAATTGTTCTATCTAAACTGTCTATTATATGTGTATTAGGGTCGTTTAATATGCTTGAAAAATTTAGTATAAATGTTTTGATATTTTTATTTTTATAATTTAATGAGAAGATATATGTTTTAATTATTTCAGTTAACGTATGAGGAACAGTGTGTTTATTATTTTTTTTTAGTTCATAAAGTTTTTGTAATATTAAAAATCCTAGTGATGTATCTTTTAAATTTTTTAAATGTAAATTTTCCATAGTAATCCTTTCTAAAAATATTTAATTAGACTCATCAATGTTAAGTTTGTTAATTATATTTTGTATTTCTTCGTCATCAAGTTCATCAAATATTTCTTGTATTTGTTGGTCATCAAGTTCGTTAATTGTTTTTTGAATTTGTAGTTTTCTTGGTGGATCTATTTTAAACTTAGCACTTCGTGGTTTTGTTAAAACTTTTCCATATTTTCGTTTTTCTAAAACTCGTAACATTGAGAACATTCTATCAGCTTTTATTTCTTTTTTTGCAAATTTATTAATATCCACACCTGATTCAAGTCCTTTTTCGATGTAGTACTGCTGAGCTTCATCGAAATTTTTAAACCATGATGTTTGTTTTATTTGTTCTATGTTATTATTTTTTAAATTTTTTAAATGTAAATTTTTCATTGATTCTCCTATAATTATATAAAGTCACAAATTATTTCTGATATTTTATTTTTTTCACTATATATATTTAATTCAACCCTCCGATATGTAAAGGGTTTAAAATAAATTTCTATTTCATCAGGAAATATTGCTATACAAGTATTGTTTTCAATTAGATAGTTATTAAATTCATCACAATTAATTTCATTACCAATATCTAATTCATTGAATTTGTATTTATAGAGTAGAAGTATAATTTGTTTTGTGGTATGTAAATCTCTTGTGATATAACCACGTTTTAAACTTTCTATATATTCATCTATAAATTCTTCTATATCTTTATTTTTATATGTGAATGATTTAATATATAATTCAATTTCTTTTATTAATTCTTTTGGAATAGGTTTATTATTATAATAATATTCGGGGTTGTTAAGTTTTTTTAGTATAATTAAACCGTTTGTTTTTTGTTTTAAGTTCTTTAAATGTAAATTTTCCATGTCTTTTTATTCCTTTTTAAATTCAGATAGGGCAAGTACAAAGATTAAAGTAGCTAATGCTACTAAATCTATTGTAGTTGAACTTGTTCCGAAAATTAATGTAGTTAATTTTGGATAGTTTGTTCCTAGAATTGCTAATATCACTATTATTAGGAAGAATTTAATATGTCTATATGGTTCTTTAATTTGGTTAACTAAAAAGATTACTATAATACCATAGATTAAACCGTATAGTAGTCCTGCTGTAATGTGTGTCATTTTTTATGTCCTTTCTATTTTTCAATTTCATAAAAATACTTTATTAAAATATCAATGGTTAATGTTATTCTAAGACTAATATTATAAGTTATTTCTTCTGTGTGAAATGGTAAATTAGACTTTTTAAAATTATAAAATAGTGTATCATTAATTGAATGACGCAATTCATCTATGTTATCTAAAATAGTTTCATATTGTTCTTTAGAAATTGTTTCTTTATTATTTTGTGAATTTTTAAATATAGAATGTGTTGATTGAAAATCATATGTAGGGATATAATAGTAGAATGTAGGTAAGTACATTTCTTCAGTGTTTGAGTTATAGAATTGTTCTAATTTTTCTTGAATTATTTTCTTTTGTTTTTTATTAAATGTTTTATTTAATATATGTTCTTCGATTAGTAATTCTAATATATTTATATAGAATGCTTCTAAATATCGTGGTAATGTTACTATTTTTTTTAATTTTATACTTGTATTTTGATTTATTGTATCATTTTTAATAGCATAGTAATGAGTTGTTAAAAGTTTTGTTAAAGCGTATTTATTAATATCTTTTTTTGTTAATAATTTTCTAAATTCATAAATAATATTATTTTTGTAATTACTTGTTTGTTCTGATATATCTATATTTGAATTGTTGTAAATGTGATTTAATATGTTATTTGCTGTTTGTTTTGGTTCGGTTATATTATTTAGTTGATTTTTAACATATAGTTCAAATTGTTTTAGTTCTTGATTTTTTAAATTCTTTAAATGTAAATTCTCCATATTTTTCCTTTCTTACCATTTGTACTCGTAGATTTTTGATATTATGTTGTTGTTTTCTTTTTCGCTATAAATTGCTAATTCAAATCTTATATGTTTATATGCGTCATATTCTATTATTGTTTTATCTATTGGTATTCTTCTATAACCGTCTATTTCATAAATTTCTTTGTTGTTGGTTTCAAAATCAAAATAACTACCTACATCTAATTCATTTAGTTTATATTTATATAGTAGAGTGATGACTTGTTGTGTAATTGTTAAAACCCATTTTATAGCATCATTTTCTAAATCGTCTAAAAATCTCATTACGAATTTTTCTACTTCTTTATTTTTATAGGATAATGATTTGATATAACAACTAATTTCCTTTATTAATTCTTTTGGGATATATTTAGCATAGCAATAATCTTCATCATTAAGTTTCTGTAAAATAACTAAAGGGTGTGATTTTTGTATTAAGTTTTTTAAATGTAAATTTTCCATGTTTCTCCTTTCTAAAAATTAAAGTTTTCTCTTTGAAAAATAACAGTTTGAATATTTTCTATTAACGCATCAATAGTATTAAGTAAATTTTCTACTTTGACATGGTTTTTAGTTACTGTATATTCTTCTATTGTATGATCTTCTTTTTTATTCTTTAATTTAATGTTATAGTTTAATTTCTTTTTCTTTTTATTACTTCTTTTAATTATTGTTTTAACGGTATGTAGTATATTAACGTCAACAAAACCATCTTGGGGTAGTAAACTTATTTTTATTTCACTAACTGCATTTTTTTGAATATTTTCTTCATCTTTTAATGTTTTGTAAGTTAATAAAGTTATTCTGTTTTTATTATTTTCGCTTAGAAAGTTGTAGTTGTTATCTATTGCTAATTGTTCTAATTGTTTTAGCGAATATGATTTTTTTACCATAATTTTCTCCTTTATAAATATTTTGGTAACGAGTTAGATTAATTCGAAACACAAGTCTAGGTTAAACCTAAACGCAAAACCCTTTCAAATAAAAAAGGGTTTTAGGGTGACCTAACTCAAATAAATAATTCGTAGAATTATTTAAAAAATATCGAAAATTTTAATTAATCGTGGACAAACTGGACAATTTGTGGACAAATTAAAAATACAAGAATCCTTGATA
>ERZ773180.229-NODE-229-length-37569-cov-24.892467_pt1 | contig 37569 bp, 49 predicted proteins | sample MGYA00511080_ERZ773180 | MGnify/ENA primary metagenome ERZ773180 (study PRJEB29015, sample SAMEA2738175) | human oral metagenome | biome: human oral; feature: human-associated habitat; material: saliva | place: China | collected 2178 ... | reverse complement strand
ACGCTATGTTCCCAGAAGTTGCTATTAACTTCTTCGAAGCTAACCGTCGTTAATCTTACATTAACAGCTCTACCTATACAGGTGGAGCTGTTTTTATGTCTATTTATAGAAAATCTACTCTTTATTTATATTTTCTAGAGATAGATATGAAAAAAATATAATTAGTAATTATTATTGGTTACAATTATAAACATATGATGAATAAGTTGTGAATTTTATTACATGAAATTTACGTTTTTGCTTGCTAATCATGCGTAAAATAGCGTACACTATAAGGAGTATCTACTAATTATGATATTGAGGTAATCCTGTGAATTTACAAATTAGAATTTGGATATCCAATGTTGTTCTATTTGTAGTTCCTATACTAATAGCAATTATTCTATTTTTGTTATATTTTTCAGGGCTACGCATTTTAGCAAATGCTGGATACTATTTGCGTATCGAGCAAGAACAACAATTTAAAAGTGTCAGTCGTGTGGCTGAGACAATTACTTTTTATGGCTTAGATAATGGTTTAATTGATTCTCTTGTTAAACCTAGCTATAGCTTGTTTGACCCAAATGAAATCTATGTAGAGGTTCTTGACCAAGGTAAACTTTTATATTCTTATGGAACACAACAAATTTATAATGAATCTGCTATTGTAGGGTTGATCGATGTTAACCCAGAATTACAGGGCATTGTGTATCAATCAAATCATACCTTTGTGTATGAAATGCGTAAGAATGAAGGTCGCCATGCTTACTTGTACCATATAGCTATTAAACGCGCTGTTCATGGTAGTGATAGTTTGATGGAATCAGTTTCCTTCTACATTAGCATTGTAGCTTTACTTTTGTTTATTGTTACATTTTTTGCAATTAACCGATTTGTAACTAAGTTTATCATGATTCACGTTCGTAATATGACGGAATCATTGAGAGTCGCTAATTATCAAATCGAGATGGAACAGGAGCAACAAAAGGAATTACTAGCTGGTATTTCCCATGATATCCGAACTCCATTAACTGCTATCAAAGCGTATGCAGAAGGTGTTAGAGATGGTATAGCACCAACTGAAGAGCAACAAAAGCGCTACATGGGTATTATTTTAAAACGCGCCAATGATTTAGATTCTATGTTGGAGGAACTATTCCTTATAACAACGCTAAATTATAAAAAAGAATCTAGACCGTCGGAAGCAATCAATCTAGGTAAATACGTACAGGGCTTTGTTGATGATCATATAGAACATTACAAGTCTAGAGGTCTTGAATTAAGTCAACGTATTACCGTAAAGGATGCAACTATTATGGCAAATCCGCAGTTGCTACAACGGGTTTTGCAAAATATTTTAAATAATAGTGCAAAATATAAGATGGCAGATATAGGACATAGTGTTATTGATGTCACCGAAGATGAAAGTCATGTGTACTGTGTGGTAAGTGATGATGGCCCTGGGGTTCCGCCAGAATCGCTTGACCGACTTATGCGTCCGTTTTATCGAGTTGATTCGTCCCGCACTAATCCACAGGAGGGGAGTGGACTTGGTCTTTCGATTATTAGACGTATTATGGAAATTTTCGAAGGTCGTGTAGTGATAGAAAATATTAGACCACATGGACTTAGGATTATTTTAGAGTTCCCAAAAAAAGGAGAAAATCATGAGTGAACATATTCTAATAATTGAAGACGATATCGATATTGCTAATATTGAACGTGATTATTTGATGGTTGCTGGTTATGATGTAACTGTTATGAACAATGGTACTGATGGTATTGAAGCTGCTTTAAATACACCTGTGGACTTAATTATCTTGGACGTTATGTTGCCGGAAATGGATGGCTTTGAAGTTTGTCGCATTATTCGTGACAAAGTCCGTGTACCTATCGTAATGGTTACTGCACGCCTTGATGATATTGATAAAATCCGTGGCCTTGGTGTAGGTGCCGATGACTATATCGAAAAACCATTCTCTCCATCCGTATTGATTGCTAAAATCAAAGCAATGTTAGCACAATTTAAACGTCTTACAGAAAAAGACGTGGTTGATACGAATGCAATTCAATCTGGTGATATTCGTCTTGATCCAAAAATGATGAAAGTTTGGGTGAACGACAATGAAGTTCATCTTAAAAAGAAAGAGTTCCAACTATTAGAATTCCTTATGCGTAATCGCGATATTGTATTCTCTAAAGAAGAATTATATTCCCGTGTATGGGGCTTGGACTCTTATGGTGATTATGCAACTGTAGCGGTTCATATTAATCGTTTACGTGAAGAAATTGAAGAAAATCCATCTGATAGTAAACACATTATTACTGTTTGGGGTGTAGGTTATAAATTTGTATAAATTAACAGTTTAATTCACTTTTAACTCATGGATTGGTGCGCTGTTGATAAGATATGGGATTAGAGGACTTATATTATAGAGATATAATTGAAGTTTTAAGTATTGTTTATATACTATGGTTTATTTTTTAGACATATCGTGTATACTATAATTGTAAGGATTTTATGAAGATATACGGAAAAGATACACTTAACTTCTCTCTCTTAATAAGTTCTCTCTCAACTTTTCCGTCTTCATAAATAACTCTCTCTCACAGTCCTTACACTCTCAAACTATATGCAAAAGAGGTATTCATTAGTAAATGCTAATGAATACCTCTTTTGTGTTCTCTGCTTTTTACATATATTTTAGGCTTAATAAGAATTGTTATATTGCAAATCTATAATATTAGCAATATAATAAATTAGCATTAATTGTATGCAATTAAAAATACAGGAGAAAATATATGAATATAAAAAACTATAAGAAACAAATTATAGCATGTGCTATTGCAGCCTGTGTAGGTATCGGCGGTGGTTATTATTTATTTGGTACTCCAGCAGGCCACCAGCAAACTGTAGTGTCAGAGAATACCAAACAAACTAAGCCACTAACAGAATCTCGAAATACTTATGTTGTACAGGCGGCTAAAAAATCAGGCCCTGCCGTAGTTGGCATTACAACACAGGTATTCCAAAAGGATATCTTTAATCGTACTATTTATGCAGGTGAAGGCGTTGGCTCTGGCGTTTTAATCGATAATGAAGGTCATATTGTTACCAATAATCATGTTGTGGCAGGTGCTAAAAATGGGGAAGTTACAGTTTCCTTGTCTGATGGATCTACTGTAACAGGTACCGTTATAGGCACAGATTCACAAACAGATTTGGCCGTTGTAAAAATTACGGCGCCAAAGAACATTCAACCTATTACTATAGGTGATTCGGATTCCTTACAAGTAGGTGAACCTGCCATTGCTATCGGCAATCCATTAGGTTTAGAGTTTAAAGGTTCTGTAACATCTGGCGTGATCAGTGCCTTGGCACGTACCATTGACGATCAAGGACAACGTTTCCCATTGATTCAAACTGATGCTGCCATTAACCCAGGAAACTCTGGTGGTGCATTGCTAAATGCTGATGGTGAGTTAATTGGCATTAATAGCTCTAAAATTTCTAAAGAGGGTGTAGAAGGAATGGGTTTTGCCATTCCTATTAATTCTGCTAAGTCTATTATCGACTCTATCATCAAGAATGGTAAGGTAATCCGTCCATATTTAGGAATATGGGCTGTGGATCGTCAAACAGCAGCTCGCAATAATGTGAGTTATGAAGGAGAAGGTCTTCTGATTGTACAATTGGATTCTACTGGACCTATAGCACAAGCTGGTATTGTAGAAGGCGATACGATTGCACAAGTTGATGGTAAGGATGTAAGTACATTAATCGAATTAAAAGAGCAAATCGACTCTAAACGTCCTGGTGATACAATTTTAGTATCTTATACGCATAATGGTAAAATGAAGAGCGCTCAGGTAAAATTAGGACAAGCATCTTCGAATTAATTAATAGAGACGAATTATGAACACCGTAGAGCTACACACTCTATGTGATACATTCGTATCAGAACTCTCTTAGACACAATAATTACACACACGCAAAAGGCGTTCCTTTGCTAGGAACGCCTTTTGTGTATATAGATTTTGATATAGAAAATACCCTATACATAAAGTGTAGGGTATTTATGAAAAGCGATTATTTAATGTGTTTAGAACCGCGTTCTGTCATAGCTACGCCATCTTTACAAAGTGGGCATTCCTCTGGCTTGTATGTTGGAACTTCAAGGTTGAGTAAGGCTTGTACTTTTTCGTTTGGTACGCCAAATTCAGCTTTGCCGCCAGAACGGTTAACGAGAAGACCTACGCCTACGATTTCACCACCGGATTGGTTCACTACGTTAACAACTTCTTGTACGGAACCGCCTGTAGTTACGATATCTTCTACGATAAGTACGCGTGTACCTGGTTCGATTTTGAATCCACGACGCAATGTCATAACGCCTTTTTCACGTTCTGTAAAGATAGCGCGAGTACCCAATTCTTTACCTACTTCGTGAGCCAATAAGATACCACCAGTCATAGGTCCGATAACGAGTTCTACGTTTTGATCGCGGAAACGTTCAGCTAATTCTTTACACAATGTTTCAGTGTATTTTGGATGTTGTAATACGTTGAATTTTTCAACGTACATTGGGCTATGTAGACCAGAAGTCAATAAGAAATGACCTTCTAAAATTGCTTGAGTATCTATAAGTAATTGTTTTACTTCTTGTTCTGACATCATTTGGTTACACTCTCCATTTCTTCAATAATCAAGCGCACAGCTTCTTGTGGGTTATCCGCTTGTGTAATCGGTCGGCCAATAACGAGGCGAGATGCGCCATCTTGTAACGCACTCGATGGTGTAGCGATGCGTTTTTGGTCATTTGTGGCTGCAAAGGATGGGCGAATACCTGGCGTAACGATAAGGAAATCTGGTCCGCAAGCTTCCCGAATCATCCTAGCCTCCAAGGCGGAGCATACAACACCGTCCATACCGGATTCTTTTGCTAGTTTAGCAAGGCGGATTACTTGGTCTGCAATTGGTAATTGACCGCCAATAGACGTCCAAGATTCGTTATCAAAGCTTGTCAATACGGTAATTGCCAATAGCTTAGGGCGTTCTATGCCTAGTTTTTCAGCACTTTCACGAGCTGCCTCAACGGCAGCTTTCATCATTACAGGACCACCGTGACCATGAATAGTGATTAGATTGGCGCCTAAACGAGTAAGGGAAGATACGCCATGGGCCACCGTATTAGGAATATCATGTAATTTCAAATCGAGAAATACATGTTTGCCGTGCTCTTGCAAATAGCGAACTGTTTGGTCCCCTTCGGCGTAGAATAATTCCATGCCCACCTTGTAGAAACTAACGGAGTCCCCTAGTGAGGACACGATAGATTTCATCGCATCCATTGTGGATACGTCGAGGGCGACGATTAATCTGTCATCTGCCATGTTATAACCTCCATAGTACTTATATATCTAAATAATTTTCACATAGAATAGGGCGTCCTGTCAATGAAAATCCGTTGTGAAAGTCGGCTTAAGAACTGCTTTTATACATCGATTTTCTTCGCGTTCATGATATAATAAATAAAGAAGTGAAGATGATTCCTAATACGAGTTGATATATGTATATCGGATTTATTTATATAATTTATTGTTAGTAGCTAAGAAAGGATAACCATGTTAGATTTTGTAGCATTGGATTTTGAAACAGCTAATAAATATAAAAATAGTGCCTGTTCCTTAGCGGTTATTACCGTAGAAAATGGACAGATTACAAAAAAAGCATATAGTCTTATTAAACCACCGTTTATGTCCTTTGATCCTGAATGTATTGAGATTCATGGCATTGAACCTAATGAGGTAATACATGAGAAAACATTTGATCAATTATGGCCTACTATTTACGAGAATCATTTGAAGGGGAAAATCATGATTGCTCACAATGCTAAATTCGATATGAATGTATTGCGTGCTACACTTGATTACTATAAAATTCCTTGGCCAGAACTCGATTATGCATGCACTGTAAAAATCTCTCGTGCCGTATGGCCTGATTTGGTAAATCATAAATTAAATACTATGGCAGCGTACCTAGGTGTAGAATTTAAGCATCATTATGCATTAGATGATGCAGAAACATGTGCTAAGATCGCTATTGAGGCCGCTCGTTTGAAAGGCGCTAATTCATTGCCAGAGTTGCTTTCAAAAACAGGTGTACCGCTCGAGCCATTTATCGATGAAAAGAATAAGGCAGCACAGGCAGAGCTTCATAAAGCACCAGAACCAGAACAAATGTCATTTTTCTAAATATGGCTTAGTTCGAAATACAAATTAATGATGAACCGTATAGTGTAATAGATTGTTTTGGGAGGTTATTATGCTAGGTAAAGAATTATTGACATATGTTGATCATACATTGTTAAATCCCATTGCTACATGGGAGGAAATTAAGGCCGTTTGTGAAGATGCACTAGCATATCATACAGCGTCTGTATGTATTCCACCGGACTTTGTAGCGTCTGCGCATAATGCATATCCAGATTTAACTGTGTGTACCGTTGTAGGTTTTCCTTTGGGATACCAAACTACAGAAGCCAAGGTGGCAGAAACTAAACAAGCTATTGAAGAAGGTGCTTCGGAAATCGACATGGTAATCAACTTAGGTGATGTTAAACAAGGTGATTACCATGCTATAACCGAGGAGATTAAGGCACTTAAAGCCATATGTGGGGAGAAAATATTGAAGGTCATCATAGAGGCTTGCTCCTTAACAAAGGATGAAAAAGTAGAATTGTGCCACTGTGTGACTGAAGGTGGTGCAGACTTCATTAAGACATCGACTGGATTTGGTAGTGGTGGCGCTACCTTAGAAGATGTGCAATTATTTAAAAAGCATATTGGGTCACATGTACAAATTAAGGCGGCTGGCGGTATTCGTTCCGTTGAGGCCATGAAAGCTTATATTGAGGCTGGATGTACACGAATTGGTGCAAGTGCTGCTGTAGGGCTATTAAAAAATAGATTGAATGAAACTGTATAGATTACGTAGTATATAACGTATAGAAAGGGGGCTGTAATGGAACTTGCAATGTGTAATTCCTTACAGCCCTTTGTAGGTAACATATGAGAATGTATGATGTGATACTCAAAAAACGACAAGGGATTGAGCTATCTGATAAAGAAATACAGTGGTTAATACGTGGTTATGTAGAAGGGAATATCCCTGATTATCAAATGAGTGCGTTTCTTATGGCCGTCATGTTTAAAGGCATGACAACAAAAGAACTAGGTACGTTTACTATGGCTATGGCTCATTCGGGGGATATGGTTAATTTATCGGCCATTAAGGGTATTAAAGTAGATAAGCATAGTACCGGTGGAGTAGGTGATAAAACAACACTTGTCATCTCATCCTTGGTTGCAGCCTGTGGAGGTGTGGTGGCTAAGATGTCTGGTCGTGGCCTTGGTCATACGGGTGGCACCATTGATAAAATGGAGTCTATACCCGGTCTTAGAACAGAGCTTTCAGAAGAGGAATTTAGGAATCAAGTCAACAATATTGGCGTTGCTGTAATTGGTCAATCCAGTAATATTGCACCAGCCGATAAGAAAATTTACGCACTTCGAGATGTAACGGCTACGGTGGATAGTATTCCTCTTATTGCATCTTCGATTATGAGTAAGAAGCTCGCTTCTGGGGCAGATGCTATTTTATTAGATGTTAAGGTCGGTAGTGGTGCATTTATGAAAACTATCGATGATGCTCGCTTACTCGCGCAGGCAATGGTGGATATCGGTAACGCTAATGGTCGTATTGTGAAGGCTGTTATTACAGATATGGATCGACCATTGGGGCAGGCCATCGGAAATGCTTTGGAAATTGCAGAGGTGATTCAAACCTTGAAGGGGCGTGGCCCTCAAGATTTAACACACGAATGCCTTGTGATGGCGACCCATTTATTAGTGATGAGTGAAAAGGGCGATTATGACAACTGCTATTCTATGGTGCAGACGGCATTGCAAAATGGAGCTGGTTTGGCTAAGTTGCGAGAACTCATCGTGGCACAAGGTGGAAAAGGTCAAGTTGTAGATGATACTTCTCTATTAGGGGCCGCCCGATTTACCTATGATATTAGGGCCTCTAAGGCAGGCTATATCGCTCATATGAATACGGAGGATTGTGGTATTGCATCTGTTATGCTTGGTGCTGGTCGTATTGTGAAAGATGGTCCTATTGATATGACAGCAGGGATTGTGATGCATAAGAAAACTGGTGATGCTGTTGTAGCAGGTGATGTGCTTGCCACCTTGTATGCTAATGATGAAAGTCTGTTTGAGGGGGCCGAAAAGGCCTACGTACAAGCCCTTACAATAGGTACAGAAGCATCTACTATGGGTGAGACTATACTTGGTTTTGTAGAATAGGAGGCCTTATGATAGAACAAGAGTTACAGAAATTAATTCAAGCTGCCATAGAGATGCGTAAACAGTCCTATAGTCCGTATTCTAATTTTGCCGTAGGGGCCGCTGTTTTAAGCAATGATGGATACATCTATGGAGGCTGTAATATTGAAAATGCATCCTATGGGCTCACAAATTGTGCTGAACGAACTGCTATATTTAATGCTGTGTCCGATGGAAAACGAAACATATCTGCCATTGCAGTTGTGGCGGATACGGACAGGCCTTGCTCGCCTTGTGGCGCATGTCGTCAAGTCATTGGAGAGTTCAAGATACCTTGTATTATCATGGCAAATTTAAAAGGAGAGTATAAGAAGGTTACTCTAGAAGAATTACTGCCCTTTAGTTTCTCAAACACAGATTTATAAGAATGACTGGAGTTTCTTTTACCTTAGTAGAATGGTATAGAATTAAGTTTAATAAGCATAAGAAAAAGGCTGGAGCACGTTGTAGTGGCTCCAGCCTTTTGATATGTAATCTTAGAAAGCAGGTATGATAGCACCTTGGTATTTATCTTGAATGAATTTTTTGATTTCAGGGCTATGAAGAGCAGCCATTAATTTTTGGATGCGAGGGTCATTTTCATTGCCTTTAAGAACAGTTACGATATTTACATAAGGGGAATCGTTAGCTTCGATGAATAATGCATCTTTACTAGGGTTAAGATTTGCATTCAATGCAAAGTTAGTATTAACAGCTGCTAAAGCAACATCGTCAAGAGAACGAGGTACTTGTGCTGCTTCCAATTCTACAAATTGGTAACCATTAGGGTTAGTAGCAATATCTTGTACAGTGGATAAGATATTATTGGAGTCTTTCAAAGTGATAAGACCAGCTTTTTGCAATAACAATAATGCACGACCACCATTTGTAGGGTCATTAGGAATAGCGATTTTTGCACCTTTAGGAAGATCTTTTAAATCTTTGATTTGACGGGAATATAAGCCCATTGGTTCAAGATGAACGCCACCCACAGATACTAGAGGAAGGTTGTGAGCTTTTGCAAATTCATCCATGTAAGGTACATGTTGGAAGAAGTTAGCATCGATTTCTTTGTCGCCTAATGCAAGGTTTGGTGTGTTGTAATCAGTGAATTCAGTGATTTTTAATTCAACACCTTCTTTTGCTAAGATTGGTTTTACTTGTTCTAAGATTTCAGCGTGTGGTACTGCAGTAGCACCGATTTTTAATACTTGTTTGTCACCGCTAGCTGCTTGCTTGTTATCGCTACCGCAACCTGCGATTAATAGCGCGCCACCCAGAATAACCGTAGCCGCTAATGCTAAAAATTTGTTCATACAAACACTCTCCTTCTTCGAGAAAATTAAATGTAATTCAATAAGCTAATAGTACTAAAATATTTCCTATTCTGCAACTATGTATTATTGGCGGTTATCCATAACTAAAAGTTATAGGGCTCATTATAGGTAAAAGTAACAGATAAGCTACCCTAAATAACTCCACCGGCCGGGTCTGACTTCGGCCTACGGCCTTCGCAGGGCCAAAGTCGTTATTTAGGGTAGCTTATCTTTTTTTATTATTTACTAATAATGAGCCCTATACTTAATAGTAATTGGTATAACATCGCTGCGGCAGCAGTAGTGCCCATCGCTTTATCTAATTCAAATTCATCGACATACATATAGAATGTTTTTATTGTTTTGAACGCTGGGATAATAGCAATAAGGGCTAAGAGGGCAAGTATTGGTAATGCTTTCAAATAGATCCATGCACCAATCCAGATAAAATTAAAAATATAGGTAATGCTCATGAGGCTGATGGCGCGATCTCGACCTAGTACGATAGGTAGTGTACGGCGACCGTGGTTTTCATCATTACGAATATCACGGATATTATTGGTAAGCATGATGGAGCCTACCAAAAGGGTGGCTGGAATCGCTGGAATTAAGAGTGACCAGCTAAGTTCACGAGTCCATGCATAGCCCGTGATGAGAACAATGGCAAGCCCCATGGCAATACCAGAGGAGATTTCACCAAATGGTGTGCGAGAAATTGGCTTTGGGCCACCAGAGTAGAGAAAGCTAATTAAGATGCAAACAAAGCCAGCTGGAATATAGTACCAAGTAATTGTAGATGCTAAATAGAGACCAATGATGATTGGCACGACCATCAATACTTTTATCATGGTAATGATGAGTTCAGGCGTGATAGCACCACGCGTGATAGAGCCCGCATTGCCAACCTTTTGGCCTGCATCGAGACCTGATTTAAAATCCTTATACTCATTCCATAAGTTGGCTACAATTTGAGCGGATACGACGGCTAGAAATATTAGGATGGTGTGAAAGATGGCAAGACCTGTACCATGAACAGCACCAAAGGCATAGTAACTAAATGCAGCACCTAAAATAGTAGGTCCTAGTGCAGCTGCTAATGTGCGCGGTCTAGTAAGAGGAATAATTTCTTGTATCATAATGGTTTGGCGAAATGCCAACTCCTTTCTGCAATTAATGAGTTTCTTATCTCTAAGTATTGTATAGTACATTAGGTAAAATGTAAATTTGAGAAACCTATCATGTTAGTACAATTATATAGTATAATACTATATATATTCAAAATTACTAATTTAGAGTTAATATAATAGATTCACGAGGTGAGATCATGAAGTTGTGGAGTAAAAAAGTAATGGCACTAGCTTGTGCAACATGCCTAACAGTTGGCATGGGGGCAGTAGCCTGTGCAGATACGATTGACCTAGGTTATGGACAATATGCAACTACAAATAATGGTGTTAGTGCCACCGCTATAGACGTAGTTTCTACAAATCCTAATTTTAGAACTAAAGAACAAAATAAAGCTGTAAATGAGGCTAATGCGGAAGTTAGAAAAAAACTTAGCGAGCGCATGCAAGAGATATATCAAGTAGCGATTCCTCCATTTAATGGGAATACTGTAGATGGATATAGTGTCTATCAACTATCTGGAGATAGTGCTTTGGGCCACCATACAGCTTGGTTGATATCATATAATCTGAATAAAGATTTTATTGATTATTCTAGTGATGTATCGACTCAAATTGTTAATTCTGTAATGGCCGAAAAACAAGTAGGAATAATTACAAATAATAAGCCATACTCCAAATCAAATGCAGAAGAGTTTATTACTCAGTTGTCATTAGTCAATTTAGATCGTAATTCATTAACACCTGTTATGATCGAATATAATACGGCAATGCAACGCAATATGAACAAGCAGTTGAATCAAGCTGTTATAGATAATGCAACTTTATCTCCTAAAGAACAGCAACTTACAAATGAAGCGATTGATGTTTTAAAGAAAATTATCCCTAATTTCTCGGTAGGTGCTACAGAATTATCCTTTAGCCCTTACACCTCTAAATTTGGTACTCTTGAGAGAGTGAGCTTACGTGGTAGCATTAATTATGATGGATTCATGTTGCCAGGTGCGTTGAATCTGTATATATTACCACAAAATGAAGGTATTTCTATACAAGTATTGGCTACAGAAGATACAAGTCAAGATTATTGGACTAAACAAGTGGAAACTATGTTTGGAATGAAAGCCCTAAAGGGAGGAAATAAATAATGAAACCATTAAAAACGCTTGTGTTAGCAGCATGTTTAGTTGGTGTGGTTACTAGCTTTGGTAGTGCAAAGGATGTAAAAACATTAGCGGGCACAATGACTGTTCCAAATACAGTGACTGTCACATCTGCAGCTAACACAAATACAGTAGGTATTATAAAAGATATCCTTATCAAAGATAATGCAAAGCCTAATATCAATAAACTTACACGGCAAAGTAATGATGAGGCGTTGGCTGTTTTAGACCAAATGGGTATTTCCTACGATGTATATCAAATCCAAGGTGAAGATAAAACAGGACAAAAGGATGCGTTGTTAGCCGCTGTAGATTTAAAAACAGCAGCTAATGCATTGTTTGAAAATCCTAAAGGTAATGCTCCTATTCTTCCTGTATTAGCAATACTTAATACGGGTAAGATGGATCCTATTACAGAACAACTTATGTTGACTACTGTTAATAATGTATTGCCAAAAGAAACTAAGACGTTCACATTGGCAGATAAAAATGTACCTGGTTCTGTATATGTAAAAGCCGGTAATGATTACAGTGCTGCTGTTGGTGTAGTGGGAGAGCGTAAAGCGCCGACAACTGTTACTGTGGAAAATACAGAAATGATGGAAAAAATGAATAATACAAAGTATCCAACATACACTGTTGGTACTCGTGTATTGCTTGATGCAGAAGGTCTTAAATTCCCTTACTATGCAAAAGCAGCTCTTGTAATGACACCAGAAAAGCCAACACTGTTTTTGGCATTAACCAGTGATGTACAACGTCAATATTTTATGCCAATCTTTACAGAAGCTTTCAAATCCATAAAATAATCAACTGAAATACATCGTGTTGTGATGTTTGATTTAACTATATATTTGTAACAAAGGAGAGTTATTATGAAGACAATTCACACAGACAAAGCGCCTGCAGCAGTAGGTCCTTATTCTCAAGCTAAGATAGCGGGCGGTTTTTTATTTGCGTCTGGACAAGTGCCAATTAATCCTGAAACAGCTACAGTTATTGAAGGTGGTATTGAGGCGCAAACAGAACAAGTATGCAAAAATATCGAGGCTGTATTGACTGAAGCGGGGACAGATTTTTCTAAAGTTGTTAAAACAACATGCTTTTTAGCGGACATCAATGATTTTAAAGCGTTTAATGAAGTATATGCTAACTATTTTATTTCTAAACCAGCACGTTCTTGCGTAGCTGTAAAAGATCTTCCATTAGGCGTATCCGTAGAAGTGGAAATCATTGCGGAAGTGTAATATGGATTATATTTCTTTATTGCAGTCAGAGATGCGTCCTGCCTTTGGTTGTACTGAGCCCATTGCTTTGGCGTATGCGGCTGCGAAGGCAGTCTCTGTTTTAGATGAGTTTCCCAATCATATTCATGCGCGATGCAGTGCGAATATTATTAAAAATGTAAAATCTGTAGTCATTCCTAATTCTGGTGGTCGTAAAGGCCTCATAGCTGCAACAACTCTTGGAGCCATCGTAGGTCATCCGGAACGTGAGTTAGAGGTATTAGAATCTGCTACAGATGAAGATCGCAAATGGCTTGGTACATTGCTTGATGCTAATTTCTGTACCGTTTCATTAGCGGAAGGCGTAGATAATCTTTATATTGAAATTACGGCTGGAACAGATGTACATACGGCCGTTGTTCGTATTGAAAATGACCATACGAATGTAACTTATGTATCTGTGGATGATGAGATTATCTCTGAATCTGTCAATGAGAGCAAAAAAGCGGCTAAAACTGAATGTGCCATGACCTTTGATAGCGTTTACGAATTTGCTAAGAATGCTGATATTTCTGGTATTTTGCCTCAAATTAAACAACAAGTCGAGTATAATACTGCGATTTCGAAGGAAGGTTTATCTAACGATTATGGCTCTAATATTGGCCAATTGCTATTGTTGGATGATGAGAATCCTTCCCTTGAAACGAAATGTAAGGCTCGTGCAGCGGCTGGATCTGATGCTCGTATGAGTGGATGCCCATTGCCTGTAGTCATTTGCTCAGGTTCTGGTAACCAAGGCTTAACCGTGTCTGTGCCTATCATTACATCTGCTGAGGAACTTGGTAAAAGTAATGATGAACTGTATCGAGCGCTAGTCTTTGCAAACTTGTTAACCCTTTATGTTAAATCTGGCATTGGTAAACTATCCGCCTATTGCGGCGTTGTATCTGCTGGCGTTGTAAGCGTAGCAGGTATTGCCTTCTTGAAAGGCGATAGCAAAGAAATTATCGAGAATACCCTTGTGAATGGACTTGCAAGTCTATCTGGCATTGTATGTGATGGAGCAAAGCCGTCTTGTGCAGGTAAAATCGCAATCTCTTTAGATGGTGCCTTTATGGGCTATAAACAAGCCCGCCTAAACAAGAACTACCAAAAAGGCGATGGCCTTGTAGCATACTCCGTTGATGATACCATCCGCAGTATTGGTACCGTGGCTCAAGGCATGAAAGAAACGGATGTCGTTATTTTGAATGAGATGTTAAAACATTAAGTCTTACACTTAAATATGTGATTGCATAGAAAAAGAACCCTCGTTGAAAGGGTTCTTTTTGTTTACTGTAATTTTTTAGGATCTTTAAGTAGCAATGATGCCCCTAGGCCCATTACGAGGAATGGTACTAGCGTCATCATTGCAGTTGGGAGTGAGTAGGTGTCAGCTAGGTTACCCACCACTGGTGCGATGATACCGCCAATAGTTTGGCTCACGCCGAGGGTGATGCCGGAGGCAAAGCCGATGCTTTTTGCTAGGTAAGTTTGTCCTAATACGATGACAGGGCTGTAGCTAATAGCTTTGGCTGCGCCAATCATGAGTAAAAGTAGATAGCCTACAGGTAACATGATTGCTGGAGAGAAGGTTGGTACTTCGGTTAATAAGAACATCGCTGGTAACCAAATTAATAGAGATAATCTAATGATTTTGATAGGACCATATTTATCGCCCAATAGACCGCCGATATATGTCATGAAGATGCCGATACTAAAGAATACGGTTAATGCAAAACTACCTTGTTCGGGACTAGTACCGAGTTCACGAGTCCAGAAAATAGGGATGAAAGCGTTGATAACTCGGAAGTTGACCGATTGGCTGAGGATGATGATGAATAGTATGCCAAAGTACTTCCAGTAGTTTTTCAGAGGTTTAGCTGCTACGGTAGGATTTTCAGCAGCTACAGCTTGGTCGATTGTACATGCATAAGATACGATGCGCGGCATGAGTACGAATAAAACTGATGAAATAAGTATGCCTACTACTGTGAAAGCCGCTAATCCATGTGGACCGACCGTATAGGCGATGGTACCTGCAAATAGAGGCCCAATGGCAAAGCCTGAACTGCCACCGATGGCAAAGGTTCCCATAGCTTTCCCTTTTTTGCCGCCACCAAGGCGATTCATAATTTTCGCACCTTCTGGATGGAAAATAGAAGAACCTACACCGGCGAGTGTAGCACAAATTAAGAGGCTTTCATAAGAGGTAACAAAACCCATCATACCCGTACTACAGGCGGATAATAAGACCCCCATTGCAATGAGGCGTGGTTGATTGATTTTGTCTGAAATATAACCGAGTAAAGGTTGTAGTAATGACGATAAGGCCGTATTGGCTAAGATAAGAAAACCTGCTTGCTCTAAGGATAGTCCATAGGTATAGATGAACAATGGCAATAGTGCAGGCAATACACTTTGGCATGAGTCATTGATCATGTGGCTCAGCGTGATGAGATAGGGATAATATTTTTGCATAGTAGTATCCTCTTTGATTGATGATGTAGTGTACAATATATTTCTATTATATACTATATTTGTATTAAAATATAAAATTGCATGACAGATATTGAAAATACGAAAATCTTTACAGATTCGTTGACTAGATGTAATATTATAAATAATTAAGGAAAGGAATAACTCGCATCTCTTAATTTAAAAGTTGGTACTGTGAATACTGTTTTTATATGTGCTAGTTACTTGCTAAAGTATCTATCTAGCTATTAATAGTATAATGACTAGGTATACTTGCTAAGATAGATATTATTAAGGCGATGAGTATTTCGATTGCTTAACGCAAAAGAAAAGGCGGTACCGGCGGTACCGTTTTTTTTATGTGCTTAGTATATTAGGACACCTTTATATGAAGTAGGTAGAGCGCTTTACTAAAGTAAGAAAGGAGTATCGTAGTGACAAAGGACGAATTCTGGGAAGCAATTAATACGGGTGGAAAAGTATATACATATAATGATGAACTTGATTTTTATGTAGTTTTTACCAATAGAGTATATGAAATTTATTTAGTTCCGGTTCCTGCTGATATAGATTCAGATAATTATCCGAAATACAAAACTTTCGATGAAATGTTAGATAAATCAATAATATTAGGGAAGCCACTTTTGGAGTGTTTATCACAAATTGAGTGTTAAGGGAACGTAAAATGTTATCTCTTGTATTAAAACAATTAAATGAAGAAAAGGCTATATATGAATTTCATCCTAATGCTGATGTAGCATATGGCATAGTTGAATTAGACCGTAAAAGCAAGGTGGCTATTGTTAAAAAACCGCTTCAAGGTTATGAGTGGCATACAGTACATGCTTTAAATAAACTAGAGGAATATGGTTCCTTACATTTATTCCCTAAAACAGATATAATATATTGGTATTAATAGTTATACATACTTTATGTTATCCTGGTAATACTTATAATAAATTCGAGTGATAAGTAGGGAGTGTTAGTATATGAAGAAAAAGAAAAAGAAAGAGAAAGTTCCAATGATGATTATTGATGATAGTCAGTATAAAGATGAACCAATTAATAGAGACCCTGATACTTCAATGGAGATAAGCGAAGAATTACAAGCTAAGTTAGACGAAATTAGAAAACAATTTAAGTTTTAAGCATATATCATAGGTGTATGTGCTTTTTTGTTTGATTGCATCGCCTACAGTTAGGGCTATAGGACAAACTTATTCAATAATATAAGAAAACCTAGATAACATCTATATTATGTGTATCTAGGTTTATTTATTATATCTCTATCATTATCATTTAAAAGAATGGCAGAGAATTAGGGAGTAGAACCTAAAAAGCGCATAAATACTTGCATTGTTTGATTTTCAATATCTCTATGGGGCAAGTTATGGGGCAAGCCTAGCCATTTCTAGCATTTAGCTTGTTTATAACGTCCTCATTCATTGCCTGTGTTACATGAGTATATATGCTTAATGTAGTAGCAGGATCATTATGTCCTACACGCTGCATTATTGCTTTTAGCGGCACGCCTAATTCTGATAAGATACTAATATGAGTATGTCTAAATATATGCGTGGTGATATGTTTATCGCCTATGGATACACGTTTTAATATTTTATTGATGTATTGCATGTCATAAGGGTTGCCACGCTTAGCAGTGAAAATATAGCCTTGTTCATGATAGCCATTGAACCATAAAGAACGTCGCTTATTTTCTATTGTGATCTTCTCTAATATGCGTACAGCTCTATTACATAGCTTTACATCTCTAACAGAATAAATATTTTTAGGCGTTCCGCGCTTTATTTCGCTGCTATTATTACAATGATATTGTAATGTACCATTAATATTAATAGTGGCTTTTTCTTTGTCATAGTCGCAATAACGTAAGGCCAGTAATTCGCCAATTCTTAGACCTGTAAGACTTATAAATTCTACCAATAGGGATATTCTAGGGCTTACATCGTTTAATTGCCTTAGAACCTCTTTTAACTCTATATTATCAAGAAATTTATTTTGCTTTTTAGCCACCTCATCGCGGCTGAAAGGCTTTTTTATTATTTTGATGTCCTCTATGTCCTGAATGTCTTTTACTAGGCCTCTACGCTTAGCATAACGAAAAATAGCCCTAACCGTTGTCATTAATGACTTGCTATAGTGATAGCTACGATTTTCCACATAATATACTTTATTTGCTAGCTCCTCAATCATAATAGGCGTTACTTTGATGATTGGTATATCAGTAGGGATATACTTAAAAATCTTTTTAACGTGGGTATTATGGTTTACGTGAGTGGCTAGCTTTACAGTAGACCTGGTATGATCTAGCCATAAATGCGCCACCTCATGCAGCGTTATATATTTGTCTTGTTCATAACCGTCTAATACTTGCGCTATTTTTTCATGTAGCAGCTTAGAGGCTTGCTTTTTATATGTAGGGCTATTCCCATTTAAAGAAATGCTAACACGCTTTAATTTACCTGTTATAGGGCAATTATAGCGTTCATAATATATGTATTTTGTTCCTGTGTTTGTGGCTCTTTCTTCTATCCACATAATAACCGCCTTTCATAGGCGATAAGTACTTATTTAAATCGTTCTGATAAGCTAATTAAGAAAATAGATAGTTCTTTATCTGTCATCATATGGGGAAGTTGCTTTATAAAAAATTCTCTATCTGCAGTTTTACTATTCTTGTATTGATTTTTTAAGCTCAATGGATTTATATCGTTTATACCATCCAAGGTCTTTTTTAAATTAGTAATATTATATTCAAATAACTGATCAAGCCCCGTATCTTCATAGAAATAAGATATATCTTTTCCACTCAATTTAGCCAGTTCATTAAGTTTATCAATTCTTGGAGAGGCTTTTCCGGTTTCCCATAGGGATATAGTCGCCTTAGATACTCCTAATTTATTGCCTAGTTCCTCACCAGATAAACCTAACTGTATTCTAACTGATTTTATAAGTTCGCCTTGTTTTTTTTGTACGTCAGTATAGTCCATATAATCACCTCATGTTTAATATATTATAAACTAAACTTAATTTCAAGGCTCATGTATTACAATATGAATGTTTAGTTTATTTTAAACTTGACAAGCAGAAAAATAAAGTTTAGAATAAACTTAACAAAAAGGAGGTGAGAAATTGAAAGAGTTCAATAAATTAGTTGGTTATCGTAATCGATGTGGCCTATCTCAAAAGGTTCTAGGTAGACATATCGGAATAACTGGCGAGTCATATGGGCGTAAAGAGAATGGAAAGGCTCCATTCACACGCGAAGAGATGAAAACGATCCATACTGTACTTGAGACTGAATTAAATGAACCTATTAGTTTTACAGAGTTATTTAATATTTAATATGACGCAAATCAAACCTCATATAATCATCTCAAAGCGTTGTATTAAGGTAAAAGAAAAACGCCGCCATAATAGGCAGCGTGAAAGGGTTAATATATGAAGATTGTTGAAAGTGTAACGCCGATAAATCAACGATACATACAGTATAAGAATATTGGTAAGGCTTATGATCTAAGTCGCATGCAGGTATATAGGCTAATTCAACGAATGAAACGTACCGCAAAATACAAAAAATCATTCGTTGAAATTGGGCCTAAATGTAAATTAGTTAAATTAGATGATTTTGATGATTTTTTCAAGTCTACCCATAATCAATATTTAACTAAAGAGGTATAGGAAAATACCTTTCTATTATTATATCAAAATGTTAAAGAAACATAAAGGAGGAGAAGCCTTTTGAGTGTTAGTAAACCAATATTTTATGACGGTAAAAAGTTTTTACATAATAAAATGGGTGATTATCTAATTAAGAAATATCATTTAAAACGTATTATTAATGAAAATTTATTAGACGGTGCGCCGCCTGATGATGTAGATATATATTTCTTTAATCCTAAAAATAATAATTACGAACCGTTTAGTAAATCCGAATGTAATAGACTTACTATTCTTGAAGATAAAGAATTAAAAACCAATGCACGTAAAGAGGTATGGGAGTACATCAAAAGTATAATTAGCGATTGTTATATTACTGATCCTCATATAGTAGGGTGTTTGAATTGCCTTCTTAATATAAGGACTGGTGAAGTAGTGCAGAAAACGCCTGGTACGATATTAAGGAATTACATACCAGTTAAGTATGATCCTAAAACCTTAGAAAATGATGCATTAAATACATTCATGAAAAATCTCTTTGGTGATGATAGAGAAATGCATACATTTATTTATCAGATCATTGCATATGGTTTATGGCCTGACAATCATCTACAAAAATTCTTTATTTTGTTTGGTGAGGGCGGCAATGGTAAGAGTACATTTCTTAATTTACTAAAGCTATTTTACGGTCGTGAGAATATCAGTATTCTAGGCTTAGTTAAATTTGGCGATGATAGGTATATTGGTAGTCTTTATGGAAAAATGGTTAATCTAGGTGATGATATAGAGGCAAGTGCTTTATTAGAAAGCGCAGTACTTAAAAAGGTTGTTAGTGGTGAGCCAGTACATGCTAACCCTAAATTTGGCCTTATGTTTGCCTTTGTAGTAACACAAAAATTATTATTTTCAGCTAACTCAGTACCACGTATTACAGATACATCGCAAGGCATGGCCGATAGACTTATTGTTATACCATTCACGCAGCGTATTAGGGGAACGGCCACGGCAGCACCTAATATAGTACAAGAAATTGTTAAAAGCGGTGGTTTATCAGTGCTGCTGAATAGAGTATTAAAAGAGGTACCTAATATTATAAATGAGATCCATATACCAGAATTAATACAAACAGCAACTAAAAAACATATGACTGATACGAACCCAGTAGCGCTATTTGTTAGTGAAATGAATGAAAGTGGTTGGCGTATTGATACTGGTAGTAATTTTGAGTGGATAGCAGCGATTAAAACTATATCAGATTTAACTACCGTACAAGTCTATAACCTCTATAAAGAGTGGTGCAAGGAAAATGGATATAAACCATTGGCAAATAATACGTTTGGGCGTGAATTATATCGTTTAGGATATGAAAGTATTCAGATTGGGGCTGGTGAATTACGTGGTAAGCGCTCATATCAGAAAAAATAAAACTGTAATATGTATATAACACGTTTTAATGTTTTACCTATTACATCGTAAATATAGATAATATCTATATTTACAGTATAGTGTAACTATTGTAACTAATATTTTTATATTAATAGGATATTTTATTAAATATATTCTACAAAATATATTATAAAGTTTTCTTTAATAACTAGTTACTTTGTTACAAAGGCATAAACGCTGTGTTTGTGCTATCACATTGCCAGTTATAAGCTAGTTGCAAAAGGAGCATATATGAAAAATACAAGAAATATTGTAATACAAGAAAACACATTAGAGCGGGTAGTTATTTGTATTGATGATACTATCCAGGCTGTCATTACCTTTAATAAATGTTTATGTAATGAGCTTGAAGAACAACAGATTACTCATGTTGAATGTGAGATCAAACCTTTAGAAGAGGAGTAAAAAAATGACTAAAGAAATGCAATATTTAAAATCAAACATTGAATTACAAGCGCTAAGCCTTGGATGTATTGATAGATTTAATAACAAAGAAATTGATATATATGATGTTGTGGCCACTATAACATTAGCAGCCTTTAAAAAAGGTTTAAAAGCAAGTATTTATGATTGGGGAGAGTTGCAATGAATGTATTAGATCGTCATGAAGAAATACCAGGTCTAAAAAATGAATATCTTGATAAGATTAAATTAGTAGTAAATAGACATACTGATAAAGTGACTTTGTTAGCCTTGACTAAAACAGAATTTAATATCATTCAAGATGAATTCGGTAATATGCTAGATATTACAGTTACTTGTGAGCATATTTTTAATAATAAGCACTTAGTTGTTACGGCCGTAGTAAGTAGGAGGCAGATATGAAGATACATTTCTCATGCAGCAACGAGGCGGAATATATCCGCCTCAATCCTATCATTAATTTATTGAGGGCTGATAGAACCCTAAAATATAAAGAAAAAATAGATAATCAAGGCCGAAAACAGATTTATTTTGTATCAATAAGAAGACCGTGAGCATAGGGAATATATAGCTTAATAGAAATATACCCCCCCCCTATTGGTTTTTAGTAAAATATGGTATAATTGAGACAATCAAATACAGGAGTACCGCAATCACATGCGTGATTGAACGCTTTTCATGGCATGGGAATAGATAGGCTTAGGCTTGTTTGTTCTCATGCTTTTTTATTTAAAAGAAATCGCGCTTAACCTCTCAATTGTATTCATTTTGAACTCGCTCTTTTTTGAGCGGGTTGAAATCTATACCAACTTTGAACCCACACTCACACATTCGAGGGAACCGATCTTTATATTCTATTCCGTTACCCATTTCATTATGTTAGACCTCCAATATAACATGAGAAAAATATCGCGAGAAAGTGTATTTGAGGTAATAGCCTTTAGGCTATGGTATATAAGTTTTGGCCGTATAATATGGCGATCCTCCAAATGACTTATATATTATTTACTGCACTAACAGGAAAAATAGGAGTAATTAAAATGACTGAAAAAAACAAAGAAAAACTGTTTACGCAAGCTGAAGTAGATAACATTGTAAAAGAACGCCTAGAACGTGAGCGTAAGCGCTATAATAGCGATAACGACATGGTGGAAACGTTACAAAAAGAACTGGTAACGGTAAGGGCTGAATTACAAGGCTTAAAGGCTGATAATGAGGCTAAAGCTACAGCGTTAAAAGCGGAACAGGTTAATAAAACGATCATTCAAGAATTAGAAAAGGCCAACGGCATTAACCCTACAGAGCTTGCACGATTATTTATTAATAATACAAGTGTAGACGATAAAGGGAGTGTAATTTATACCGATGATAGCGGTAACAGTGTACCTATTGGCGAACACATCAAAGAATGGGCCAGTAAATCAACATGGGCAATTAAAGATAATCAAAAGGCCGGTAGTGGTTTTGGAAGTGGCTTATCATGTAGTTCTCAATCTATGGTAAATGATGAATTACGCAATGCTTTTGGCCTTAAATAGAAAGGTTAAATATGGCTATTGAACTAGCAACTCAATTTTTGCCCTATGTAGATGAGCAATTTAAGGCAGAGTCAAAACGGCAAGTAATAACAAACAATGACTTTGAATTTACAGGCGCGCATAGCGTCAAGGTATACAAAGTTACAACAAGCGCTATGAATGATTATGATCGTGCGGGTACAGGCGCAAACCATAGCCGATACGGTCAAATTCAAGGCTTAGACGCTACAACAGAAGAATTTACATTGAAAAAAGACCGATCCTTCACATTCGCTCTTGATAAATTAGATGTAGATGAAACAAAAGCAGCATTACAAGCAGCGGCGGCGCTTGCCCGTCAACTTAGAGAAGTAGTAATTCCTGAAGTTGATACTTATGTATATGGTAAGGTTGTAGCCGGTGCAGGTACTACAGAAACAGGCGCATTAACAGATAAAAATGTATATGACGCTATTTTAAAAGCTACTGAAGTACTTGATACTGCTGAAGTACCTGAAACAAACCGTGTTTTATTGGTAACTCCTGATACATATACAATTATGAAAAAGAACGCCTCTATTGTCATGGCTACAGATGTAGGCCAGGATATGCGAAAATTGGGCGTTATTGGCATGTTAGACGGTGCTACAATTATCAAAGTACCTAAAATTAGACTGCCTGAGGATGTTAATTTTGTTTTAGTTCACCCGTCCGCAACGGTTGCTCCAGTAAAACTTGAAGATTATAAAATCCATCAGGATCCACCTGGTATTAGTGGTAATCTAGTAGAGGGGCGTATCGCATACGATGCTTTTGTCTTAGAAAATAAAACTAAAGGTATCTACGTACATAAAGCAAAATAGAAATAAAAGAGAGCGAATATTATCGCTCTCTTTCTTAATATAAGTAGGTGATAGAGTGAATAAATTAGACAGATTATTATTAATGGCCAAAGAAATTAAGGTAAAAAAATCGCAAGGTGTCTTTTTAATATCTCCCTGTGATGATGGAAAAGGTTACAAAGTAATATGTAGTACTGCGGCCAATATAAAGCCTGTTATCTTTGATACATTACAAGCGGCATTAGATTATATGGACACTTCAAAAGAAGGGGCTGCTTTTTACTTCAACCAGGCAACAGTAATTATAGATACAGTAAAAGAGGATAGTTAAAGATGAGTAAAATTAAAAAGATCTCTTTACGCTTATCTACGCCTAGAGATGTAAAAAAGACATTATCTCGTATTAGTAACCTAGTAGCTAATGGGGAGATGGATACTAAACAGGCTAATACTATTATTTTAGCTTGTAATACTATCTTAGGGGCTATCAGATTAGATGAGCAACAAAAGAAAATAGAAATGTTAGAGGAGCTTGTAAATGGATTTGCTGAATAAACTAACTAAAAAAGTAAATCAAAAGGCCGCTCTTAAGAGTAAAGCGTTAAAGGAAATAGAGCGATCTAAATTCTTGGCCACTATACCAACGGGATTATTAAAGCGCTGTATATCAAACTGTAAAGTAGAACAAGATGGAGCGTGTAATGAGGTTATAGCACTGCATAAGAAGTACTGTGAAGAAAATAACATCAAAGATAATTTCATGTGAGGGCGGCATATGACGGATTGTATTTATGTAGATGCAGATATAAAGAGACAAATCATAAGTAGATTGAAAGAATACGCTTTAATTAGTGAGCGCCGTAGAATGTTATTAGATGAGTTAAATGGTATGAATCTTTACAATCCTAATACTTCTCAAATAAAAGCTACTCCTGGCGGTAAGAATAAAAAGACAGATATATCTGATTTATTAGTCAGGAGAGAGAAAAAAAGAGAGGCTTATACCATGATTAACATTATTTATTCTGCATGCTGTATATGTATATATGATCTGCCAATTAATGAAAGAGCAATAAAGAGCCTAATTCGTTATATAAATGGCGAAATTCAAGGCAGGGCTTCATTGCTTAATAAAGTAGCTGCAGAAATTGCTATGACTTGCAGCGATATTGATAGATATTTACCTAGCATGCTGAAAAGTGCAGTAAAATAAAACACCCTGCTTATATGGCAAGGTGTAAGAGATGATTATATGATTTTGTAAAATGTCATGGGGCAATAAATGGGGCAAATACCACCATATAATAGAGAATGATTGATACATAAAATTTACTCAATGATATAAGAAAACCTAGATAACATCTGTATTATGTGTATCTAGGTTTATCTATTGTATCTCTATCATTATCATTTAAAAGAATGGCAGAGGAGGAGGGATTTGAACCCCCGCGCCGGTTGCCCGACCTACCGCATTTCGAGTGCGGACCCTTCAGCCTCTTGGGTACTCCTCCGTGCTTTACGACGCTCTTTAAAGAAATCTTTCATCAATTGGCTACATTCATCGGCTAGGATGCCTGCTTGTAATTGAGGCTCATGATTTAATCCAGGGTGAGATAGCACATTAAACAAAGATTCAACAGCGCCTCCTTTGTAGTCGCTAGCACCATATACAACGCGATCAATACGGCTGTTAATAATGGCTCCGGCGCACATCGGACACGGCTCTATCGTAACATACAGGGTGCATCCAGTCAACCGCCAGCGATTTAGGCTATCACAGGCTTCGCGAATGACGAGAACCTCTGCGTGCGCCGTTGCATCGTGATCGAGTTCACGTCGATTATGATGGCGCGATATGATTTCCTTATTATGAACTAAAATAGCACCAATAGGAATTTCACCAAGGGCATAAGCTTTTCGTCCTTCCTCGATAGCAAGGCTCATAAAGTATTCGTCGCGACTACGTTCGTCCATCTGATTCAATTCATTTTGTGGTATAAGGTCTTTTGTCATTATAGTACCTCTTCATGTATAATATCTTACATAAAGTCTATCATATTATATGAGTTTTTTGCGAATAGATTTAATCGTTGTATATGTAAATCGTGTGAGGCAATTATGGATATTATTTGGTATATGTTTGATATGATTGGCACCGTTGCTTTTGCCGTATCAGGGGCGCTTGTGGGCGTGTCGCGTAAAATGGATATTTTCGGTATGGCTGTACTCGCTTTGGCTACCGCTATTGGAGGCGGGGTTATTCGAGACGTATTGTTAGGCTATTTTCCACCGAACTCATTGAGGAATGTCGTATATGTTACGGTAGTTCTGGCAGTGACATTCATTGTTTTTGTGATCTATAGCAGTCGTTATCATCGCAATATGATGGGGCCTCGCAGCCGTGCTAGCTATTTGTTTGCCGATGCATTGGGGTTGGCGTCCTTTACCGTAACAGGTGCTTCTGCGGGGTATACATTATATCCTGAACTGCCTATCTTTATTGTGTTACTAGGCACAATTACTGCTGTGGGCGGTGGTATTTTGCGTGACATGTTAGCACAACGTGTGCCATCTGTACTAAAAGAAGATGTATATGCACTACCTAGTATTATTGGTGGTATTGCATATTATTTATTTGTTATTTACGGTTGGTCTGATCAGGCCGTATATGGTGCTTTCAGCATTGTACTAGTCATTCGATTGCTGGCTATTAAATATCATTGGAGCTTGCCGCGCGTTAGTTAGTAGCGGAGGTTATGGCTAGATTTGCGAAAATATGACTAAGTGATATAATTGTAATATTAGTTATTTTTAAAATGATTGTATCCCTTACAATAGTTGTGAAATGTACGCGCATGCGTGCTTAATGAAGGAGTTTAATATATGTCTAAGAAATGGTTGAAAGTAGCATTAATGGTTACCGCTATTGCTACTAGTACATCCATCCAAGTTGATGCGGAAACTGTACTGTTTGTTCCGCAAGATGATCGACCTGTCAGTCTTCAGTATACCGTTGACACTGCAAAAGCTGCGGGCATGACGGTATTGACACCACCACAAAATTTAATATCTGGTAAAACCTATAAGGGGCAAGCTGACCAAATTTGGAATTGGGTAGAGCAAAATGCGGGGCGTGCCGATGTTATGGTATTGAGTACGGATACATTGATTTATGGTGGTCTTGTAGATTCTCGTAAGCATAATTTGCCTCTAAGTACATTGGAATATCGCTTAAAACGTATTGAAGCGTTAAAGGCAAATTATAAGAATACTCGCATTTATGGTTTTGGTACTGTAATGCGTTCTCCACGCGCTAGTGGGGGTGGCACAGAACCGTCCTACTATGCAGACTATGGTCCAACCATATTTCAAATTGCTGCATTGCAAGATAAACTAGACGCTGGTACATTGACTCAAGCAGAAACACAAAAATTGATGAGTTTACAAGCCTCTGTTCCTGTAGAATACTTGCAAGACTGGTTCTCCCGTCGTCAAAAGAATATGCAAATTAACAAGGGCTTAATCGATGAAGCGCGTAAGGGGGTATTTGAGTACTTTGCACTCGGTCATGATGATACGTCTCAACTATCTCAATCCGCTTTGGAAGGTCGTTATTTGAACCAATACTCTAAAGGAATTCCACGCACTCAATACGGTAGTTTTCCAGGTGCCGACCAATTGGGCTTGTTATTGATGGCTCGTTCTCGAACTGATGAAAGTGTAGAGAAACCAACATTCTCCATCATCTATCCCCTTGGTGGAGCGGGTAAAACATTACCAGGCTATGAAGATCAAACGATTGATAAAACCATTGCAGAACACGTAGAGGCTGTAGGTGGTACGATGACAACAGCTGGTAAACCAACGGTTCTTCTTGCTGTTAATACGCCACTATCTACGAGCACATCTGAATCTGAAGCATTTGGCAATTTGCCAATGGTGTCTCAAGCAACTAATGCCTTTGTAGACCGTATTCAACAAGCTACTGAGCAAGGTGTAACTGTTAGTGTTGCAGATATTGCTTATAATAATGGCTCCGATAATACCTTGGTAGGTGCGATGTATAAACGTGACATACTGTATAAAATAGGTGCCTATAATGGCTGGAATACAGCAAGCAATACAGTAGGTTATGCTATCGCTCAAGGCTTGTTGCTCAAATCCATGAGCCCTGAAGGCCATCGCGATATGTTAACCCAGCAATATCTAGATAACTGGGCGTACCAAGCTAATATCCGCAAGGATATTTATCGCATGCAGGATTCTATCCGCACCGATAATGTACGTTACTCTGGGGATTTAAATTCAAAACTAGAAGAGTACTTACAAGAACGAATTCAAGATTTTGGTGAAACCTATTTAAAGGTAGACCCTCGCACAATCAAGGCTACATTCCCATGGGGCCGTCTATTTGAAACAGATATTACCGTATACAATAAACCGGTCGTACCATTGCAAAAAGACATTCGTTTGCAACGTGAAGCAGAAGCAAAAAGAAAAGCTGAAGCAGAGGCTGCAGCGGCAGCCGCATTAGCAAATGGTCAAACAGTACCAGCTGCTCAACCAGTAGCAACTCAATCAGTAGCAACTCAACCTGCTACACCTGTTGTGGCGGTACCAACAACTCAGCCGGCAACGACTCCTACTATTATTCCTACACCTGCAGCGGTGCCACAATAATAATTGCGTATGAAAAAAGCATTTTTACCTGAAATAACCTATATGCGGGGACTTTGCATGCTCGGCGTTATCGGCATTCATGTAGGTTCCTATGCATTACAAAATCCATTCGTTAATTTACAACTCATTAGCGTATTGGAAATCTTATCGCGATTCGCGGTACCCGCATTTTTCTTCCTTTCAGCGTTTGGACTGTTTTATCACACATCGGTAAATGATCCATTTAGCTACAAGGACTTTATGAAACGGCGTATTCAAGTGGTCCTGTACCCTTATATCGTGTGGTCCTTATTCTATCTCCTCTATACAGGAGTAACGGTGCACAATTTAGGCAATCTGCATCCAGGCCCATTAATAGTGAACCTCCTATTTGGAACCGGTATGTACCATTTGTATTTTATGGTCATCTTGGTATGGTTCTATGTGCTTATGCCGTTATGGCGTATCCTGGTGCGGTGGATTTTGAAAGCCCCCATTCCATGCCTCGTTATCTTATTTGCCTTGCAATTAGGCTTTGATTTTATATCGTCCTATCGACTAGGTGCGTGGGTGACACAGCAATTTAGTGATTTACCAAGCATTAAATATCTCTTTGATATGCGTCTCAATTATTGGGTGATTCATTATGTATGGATATTCCTCTTTGGTGCTGTTGTAGCAGAAAAATATGAACAAGCATCAGAGTATATGTGGCGATATAGATATATCTTGGCGATTTGTGCTGTTGTATCGATGCTCTCCATGTTAGGGGCCTATTACTACGTGATGGATGTATGGAATTATACTGTTCTTGAAGCAATTTACACGGTCCATCAGTTAAGTCCGATGGGGGTATTCTATACGGCGTTAGGCACATTATTTAGTCTATTCCTATTCCAAGTAATGCCTCTCAACAATACGATGGAAGCATTTTGGTCGCAAATTGGTGACACATCCTATGGCATATACTTAGTACATCCATTCTGGTTGTTGATTATGACGGGTGTGATGGTAAAATATAATCTTTTGTTTACGGTGGTTCATGTTGTTTTACTCTATGTGATGGCCGTAGGTTTATCCTACTTAACCACAATCGCTTTAAAACAATTGCCTAAATCGGCTCGTAAATATATTCTTGGTAATTAAATCTTAGGTTATATCGTGTGCATTATGCGTACGATATAGCTCTTTATAAGAAAAACCGCTCTGGCCATAACTTATAGTTATCGGAAAGGGGCGGTTTTTTTCATAACTAAAAAGAAAACTTTCACAATGTAAAGTGTGAAAATTAGTTAGTAATTGTGCTATAATACAATCATACTGATTAGAGTTACAACAAGGAAAATGAGGTGCTCTTATGCAAGAATTAACATATTTTAACGGTGAATTCGTCGAACCAGGTGCAAAGGTTATCAGCATTAATGACCGAGGCTATTTATTCGGCGATTCTGTATATGAAGTTGTACGTGTTACAAAAGGTCGTTGTTTTGCGTTGTCCTATCATCAAGATCGTTTATATCGATCCATGCGTGAAATGGATATACCTGTAAAAATGACACCTGATGATTTAACGGAACTTCACGAAATTTTGATTGAACAAAGTGAAATCAAAGAAGGTTATATTTACTTACAAATTTCTCGTGGTGTAGCACCGCGTCATCATGCATATGATCGATCTAAATTGGAACCACAAATGCTCATGTCTATCCACAATCTCGATATGGATGAGGTGAATAAGGTGGCAGCTGGTGTAAAAGCGATTGCTTTGCCTGATGAACGTTGGAGCCATGTAGATATTAAAACAACTAATTTGATTCCTAACATTTTGGCACAAACAAAGGCAGAAAAGAAATTTGCTTATACAGCGATGTTATTCCGTGACGGCATTTGCACAGAAGGGGCAACATCCAATGTGTTTGCCGTAAAAGATGGCATTCTTTATACACATCCAGCAGATAATTTCATCTTGAAGGGCATTACTCGTCAAATGATTATTACTCGTGTAGCACCATCATTAGGGGTTACTGTCATTGAAAAAGAATTCGACCGCGCATTTGTAGATGATGCGGACGAATTATTCTTTACCGATACTATCGGTGGCGTAATTCCAATTACAAAACTCGATCGTAATCCAGTAGCTGATGGTAAACCAGGTACTGTGACCATGAAATTACGACATGGTCTGGAAAAATTAATGGAAGAAGGCTTAGCTTAACCTAGTTTTACTATAGCTTTGATATTGTTAGCTAAGTGGCTAGTAAGGGGCGCTTTCACAGAGAAAGGAACTATTTTGATTACATTAGAACACATTAGTAAGGTTTACGAAGGTGCTCATCGCGTAGAGGCCCTGAAGGATATAAGCCTCACCATTGAAAAAGGGCAAATCTATGGCATTATCGGTCAATCAGGGGCCGGTAAATCTACATTGATTCGCTGCATTAACATGCTTGAAGCACCTACATCGGGTTCTGTTATCGTAGACGGCACCGATTTGACAAAATTGAGTGCTAATGAATTGCGTAAGGCGCGCAAAAATATTGGTATGATTTTCCAACATTTTAACCTCTTATCATCTCGTACCGTGTATGATAATGTAGCATTTCCATTGGAACTACAAGGGATGAGCAAAGCTGAGATTAAGGAACGTATCACACCGATTCTTGATATTGTAGGCTTGTCTGACCGTATAAATAACTATCCATCCCAATTGTCGGGTGGTCAAAAGCAACGTGTTGGTATTGCACGTGCATTGGCATCTAATCCGAAGGTATTGTTATGCGACGAAGCAACATCCGCCTTGGATCCACAAACTACACAATCTATCTTGAAATTATTGAAAGATATCAATGAACGCATGGGGCTTACTATCGTTCTTATCACTCATGAGATGCAGGTTATTCGTGAAATCTGTGACCGCGTAGCTGTTATCGAAGAGGGCATGATTTTAGAGGAAGGTAGTACCGTTGATGTATTTACTAATCCGAAGAAACCAACTACAAAGGACTTCGTTGGTTCTGTAGTAAGTGATAACCTACCACAAGAGGCTCTTGAACACTTTGAACTTCACCAAGATTGGATTGCTGGTACGGCACCACTTGTAAGATTGAAATTTACAGGTCAAGCTACAGATGAACCGGTTGTGGCGGGGTTGGTTCGCCGTTTTGATCTTGATGTAAGCATCTTGTTCGGAGGTATCGATTACATCCAAAATACTAGCGTTGGTCGCCTCATTGTCATCTTAAATGGCGATTCTATGAAGGCTAAAGAAGGGCTAGACTATATTAGAACATTACCAATTGAAAGCGAGGTGATCGGTTATGTCAGAGCAAGTCGTTAAATTGTTACTAACCGGTACCTTGGATACATTGCAAATGACTGTGATTTCTACAGTTATGGCAATGCTTATTGGTATTCCGCTTGGCGTAGTATTGGTTATTACGTCTAAAGGTCATATCTTAGAAAATACAGCACTTAATAAAATTTTAGGTGCTATCATTAATGCTACACGCTCTATTCCGTTTATTATTTTGATGGTTGCTATCATTCCATTTACTCGTATGGTAGTAGGTACATCCATTGGTACAACTGCAGCCTGTGTGCCGTTGACATTGGCGGCAATTCCGTTTTTAGCACGCTTGGTGGAAACATCCATTAAGGATATTCAGTTTGGCGTTATTGAAGCGGCTCAATCCATGGGGGCCAGTCCATTCCAAATCATCCGTAAAGTATTATTGCCTGAGGCTTTGCCTACGATTATCGATAATGTAACAGTACTTATCGTCAATTTAATCGGTTACTCTGCGATGGCGGGTGCTATTGGTGGCGGCGGTCTTGGTGATATTGCAATTCGCTATGGTTACCAACGTTTCCAAGGGGATATCATGCTCGCTACAATCATCATTCTTATCATCATGGTACAAGTAATCCAAATGGTTGGTGATGCTTTATCCAAGGCGATGAATAAGAAATAGGAGGCGTTATGAGCGTCAATGAAAAATTGAGAAGTGCTCAACATGACGAGCTCTTTTCAGGAATATTACAACTTCAAACAGTGGAAGAGTGTTATGCATTCTTTGAGGATATTTGTACTGTAAATGAATTGAAAGCTTTATCACAGCGTTTACAAGTAGCAAAAATGTTGCGTGCTGGTGATAGTTATGAAACAATCGTAGAAGAAACCGGTGCTAGTACAGCAACCATTAGTCGCGTAAAACGATGTCTCGTTTATGGTGCTGATGGATATACCTTGGTATTAGATCGATTGGCAGAAACAAAAGATTCATAGAGTGTTTTCATAAAATCACAATTATACAACGGTGACCGATGGGCACCGTTGTTTTGCATATAAGGCTATTATTTTTCTATCTGTGAATGGTAAAATAATATTATGAATCTGATAGGTGAGATTTTGGAGGTCATATATGGACTGGATTCTTTCGATAACTGGATTGCCGTATGACTTGGCAATCCTCATACTGCTTGCTATAGCTGGGGCCTTTGCGGGCTTTGTAGACTCCATCGTCGGTGGTGGCGGTCTTATTTCTGTACCGGCTATGTTGCTGACAAATTTACCGCCTAGCGTCGCATTAGGTAGTAATAAACTATCTAGTATCTTTGGCGCTGGTAGTGCGTCTATTACTTTTTTACGAAATCACATGGTTGACTTTAACCTAGTTCGTAAATTACTACCTTTTACCTTTATTGGCTCTATGCTAGGCACATTAGCAGTTGTATCGTTACCGCCATTATATGTTAAGCCCATTATTATTGTATTACTCGTAGCGGTAACCTTATTTGTGGTCTTTAAAAAGAATTGGGGCGAAGTGAATCGAACATCCCAAGTAATGGGACGGGCCTTATATATTTGCATGTCCTTTGCTCTTGGCATTGGTATCTATGATGGATTTATTGGACCTGGTACGGGTACATTTCTCATCATGGGATTTATCTTTACGGGCTTTGATTTCTTGCATGCATCAGCAAATGCAAAAATATTAAACTTTACCAGTAATTTAGCATCTTTACTGGTATTCCTATATTTAGGTCATGTCAATATTATGTATGGTTTGGCCGCTGCTGTAGGTCAAGTTGTTGGTGCTTATTTAGGTTCTCATCTAGCGATTGCGAAGGGGTCCTCCTTGGTGCGCGTAGTATTCTTGTCGGTAACGACCGTTATGTTATTAAAATTAGTATTTGATTATATTTCTACCTTATAGGAGGTGTGAGTATGCCTCATAAAAGTGATGTTCAAGTGGTATTGATTAGTGGCGGTACATCCGGTATCGGATTTGCTACGGCCAAGCTTTTACTGCAAGAGGGCTGGTGCGTGGTTATCAACGGTCGCGACGAACAAGCAGGGCAAAAGGCGAAGATGAAATTACGTCGTTATTCGTCAAAGGTTCACTATATTAAGGGTGATGTATCTGTCGTAAGCGAATGTCAACGCATCGTAAATGAAACTGTAGATTTCTATGGTGGTATTTCGGCTCTAGTAACGGCGGCAGGGTATTATGAAGAAGAATTGTTGTCAGATGTGTCTGAGGCAGCTTTTGATGAAATGTTTGGGACGAATGTGAAAGGTACAGTATTTTTGTGCCAAGCAGCATTACCCTATTTACGTAAAACAAAGGGCAGTATCGTAACTGTATCTAGTGATGCGGGACTGCAAGGCAATGTAGCTTGCTCTGTATATGGTGCATCAAAAGGGGCTATCGTAAGTTTTACAAAATCTTTATCCCTCGAAATGGCACCACATGGGGTGCGCGTAAATTGTGTATGCCCTGGTGATGTAGATACTTCTCTTGTAGATAAACAGATTGCTCAATCCCATCAGGATGCAGTGCAAGCAAAGGAGGAAATGGGACAGCATTATCCATTAGGCCGTATCGCAAAGCCTCATGAAATTGGTGAAGTTATTGCATTTTTGATCAGTTCCAAGGCTTCTTTTGTAACGGGTGCAGCTTGGACTATTGATGGTGGTCTTACAAGTTGGTAATGCATTGATGTTTATCTATTACTAATAGTCATAATACACCCATTTATACAGGTAAAAATATATATTATTCATTTCAATTCTACATTGAGAATGGTATAATAATACTAATGAATAAAACATACATTCACAAGTGGAATCCGGAGAAAAAGGAGAACGATTATGGCAGAATATAATGGCGTTACAATTGAACCGCTTAGCGATGGTGGTCAAGATTTAAATTATCAAGTTGAACAGTTTATTTTCTGGGGCGCTGGTCGTGCTGCTGTGTTAGCTTTATCCCCTAAATTTAGCAATGTTGCTTTATGCACAAATGCAACATACATGGTGACTCGCATTGCACATTTGTATGATGTAGAATTACAAACAGGTGCTGTTGTAGGTTTAGTAGGTGGTTTGAGCACAGCTATTGCTACAGCTGCAATTTCTCTATTAGTTCCTATGAAAGCAGTTCGCGTACCTGTAGCTGTTGGTTTAACATATGCTATCGGTAAAGTAGCACATATTTGGATTGAAGATGGTATGCCATCCGATATTGAACGCTACAAACCTATGATCGCTGAATTCTATGAAAACGGTAAAGCTATTGCTGGTGAAATTGCTCGCGATGCAGCTGCAAGCATTCCTTTCACTCAATGTCAACGCGACGTATGGGCTGGTATTGCCAATGAAACAGGTCTTGCTAAAGAACAATTAGAGCAAGTATATGCCGACAAAGTGGCACCTGCTATCGAAAAATGGAACACAGAAACAAAATACCAACTTCATGACCATGCAGCAGAAGCAGTTGCTAAAGTTACTGATGCAGCGAAAGAAAAGATCGATGTAGCAAAAGAAACTTTGGATACAGCAAAAGAATTGGCTAAAGGTGGCGTAGAAGTAGCAAAAGCAACAACTCAAGTAGCTGTTGAAAACGCAAAAACTACGGCAGCTCAAGCTGTTGAAACTGCAAAAGATACGGCTTTCCAAGCTGTTGAAACTGTTAAAGAAACAACAAAATCCACAATTAACGGTTTCCGTAAATAATTGGAAGGATTGTTATGAATCCATTAAAAATTATCAAATATGGCAAGTATTTTAGTGAATCACGCTTTTTAGCGTTTGTAACACGATATGGTAAAAAACTTGCCTTTGTACAAAGAGCAGTGGTGTTATTCTTGTGCTTACGCGATCAAGATACACCGAAATATGTAAAGGCTATTTTAGCCGGCGCCTTAGGGTATCTCATCCTACCAATTGATGTCATTCCCGACACGATTGCGGGCCTTGGCTGGGTGGATGATGTAGCTATTCTTGGCATTGCTTTCAAAGTGGCCAATCGCTATATCAAAACAACCCATGAAGAACAAGCGAAAAAGTTATTCCCTTTTGGTCGTTAACAAATACATAGAAAAGGCAGTTTAATCATTTTTATTGGTTGGACTGCCTTTGTTTATTTGACACCCCTTGTTAATAGATATACAATTAAATTTATATTGTAATAAGAAGGATGAATAAATGTATACAGCGACAATTAACGTCCGTTTTTATGAAACCGATATGATGGGGATTGCCCACCACAGCAATCATTTTCGGTGGTTTGAAATGGCGCGTATTGAATTTCTTCGTCACATCGGCGTAACCCTATGGGATATGATGGACGAGGACATAGTATTTCCAATCATGAATGTATCGTGTAACTATAAGGAACCAGCTCGGTTTGATGACACGATTAATATAGAAACGTATTTAGTCAAAATGACTCGAGCTCAAATGGTATTCAAATACCGTATGCGACGCGCCAGTGATGGTGCTCTATTGGCAACGGGGGAGACCAAGAACGCATTTATGTCTAAATCGTCTGGAAAAATCATACGATTAGAGGATAAATTTTATCAACCTATTGTAAATGCTGCTGAGGAGATGCCTCATGACTAATATAGATACACAACGACTGCCCATCGGTGTCTTTGACTCCGGTGTAGGAGGTCTATCCGTTTTGAAGGTCCTTCAAGAACAATTTCCCAATGAAGACTTCATCTATATAGGAGATAATGCTAATAACCCCGTTGGCAATCGACCGACTGAGGAAATTACAGAAATCGCATGTCGTATAGCAGAAACACTGCATCAACTTCCGGTGAAACTGATGGTTATTGCCTGTAATACCTTTACCGTAGTAGCCCTTGATGAGGTTCGTAGCCGTGTAACTGTGCCGGTTATCGGCGTGTCGCAAGGTGTTAAGACGGCTATTCGTGAAAGCAATAGTAATACCATCGGTATTATGGCGACGGTTGCCACCGTGAATAGTCATATTCATAAGCATGTGGCCATGGAAATTGACCATGAAGTATTTGTGTGGGAACAACCGTGTCCAGAACTAGCAGGTTTAATTGAACAAGGCCATTTACAGGATGATGCTGTGCGTGAGGCGGCTAAAGAATATTTAGCACCTATGCTAGAACGCGATATTGATGTTGTTGTATTGGGGTGTACTCATTTCCCATTCGTCAGATCAGTGCTCCAAGAATTATCGGGCGATAGCATCCGTTATATCGACCCTGCTTATGAGACCAGCGATCTTGTTAAACGAACGATGGATAGTAATAATTTGCATAATCCGTCTACGAAGCAAGGTCATAGTACCTTGTATTTTACAAAGGATATCGTTCTCGGTGCTGATTTAGGGGCCCAATTCTTAGATACGGATAATTTTTCTGTGGAATTGATTACACTATAAAGGAGAATTCTCATGTGGTTTTATAACATATTGAATGTGATAGTTGCCATTGCAGTTATCATAGCTGTTTTGTATTTATTGTTCCGTTTATTCGTATTCAAACAAGGTAATGAACGTGTTATTTTGTTAGCGAAACGAAAAACAAACTTTCAGTTGGCAGACATGAACATGAGCTCTATGACATTGTTCTGCGATGTACCATTTGTAAATAAAGGTCGCCAACTTGGCACCATTATGGATTTGTTCCCTCGTACATTGTTACCAGAAGAACATTTTGACGCAGTGAAGGTAGATGCTTGGGCGATGGATATCGACCGTCCGCGTCACGATGGGTATTTTGAAGCCATTATTATTAAACCTCGCAAAGGTGGCACGGTTCGTATTTACGTTACATTGACTGGCAAAAATGGCAATATCCGTGAAGATATTAAGGGATTCCCTTACATGGATATCGATATTTACTACCAAATCGTAGGTCGTACGGACTATCATATTGATAAACAACGTATTCGTTTAACTGCTGAAGAAGTACAAGCAGCATTAGTTCACTAAGGAGGCATAACAATGGCAGAATTAG
>ERZ773180.227-NODE-227-length-37789-cov-43.880559_pt1 | contig 37789 bp, 29 predicted proteins | sample MGYA00511080_ERZ773180 | MGnify/ENA primary metagenome ERZ773180 (study PRJEB29015, sample SAMEA2738175) | human oral metagenome | biome: human oral; feature: human-associated habitat; material: saliva | place: China | collected 2178 ... | reverse complement strand
GGCGGCGGGAGGCGGGCACCTCAATGCTGCGGCGGCCAGCCATGTAGTCGCCGGTAATGGACTTGGTGTTCTTCAGCAGCTCCTCAAAGCTGCCGGAGTGCACGATTTCGCCGCCGTGCTCGCCGGCGCCGGGTCCTACGTCCACGATCCAGTCGGCTTCGCGCATGGTGTCTTCGTCGTGCTCGACCACAATGAGCGTGTTGCCCATATCGCGTAGCTTGGTCAGGGTTTCGATGAGGCGGCGGTTATCGCGCTGGTGCAGGCCGATGGAGGGCTCGTCAAGCACGTAGAGCACGCCGACCAGACCCGAACCGATCTGGGTTGCGAGGCGGATGCGCTGCGCCTCACCGCCGGAGAGCGTACCGGCGGAGCGTGAGAGGGTCAGGTAGTCCAGTCCCACATCCAGCAGGAACTGCAGGCGTGCGTCAATTTCTTTGAGGACTTGCTCGCCAATCTTGGCTTCGCGGGCGCTCAGCTGCAGGCCGCGCACGAAGGCGAGTGCGTCAGCCAGGGACAGGTCGGTAATGTCTGCGATAGACTTGCCGCCGACCTTCACGCCGAGGATGGTCGGGTTCAGGCGCGCGCCACCGCAGGAGGGGCAGGCAACCTGGCGCATGTACTGTTCGTAGCGGTCGCGGGCAAAGTCCGATTCGGTTTCTTCGTGCTTGCGCTTGATATACGCCTTCACGCCCTCGAATCCGGAGGTGTAGCGGCGTTCGCGGCCGAATCGGTTGCGGTAGGACACCTCAACCTTGTAGTCCTTGCCGTCCAGAATGGCGGCGCGGGTCTTGGCGGGCAGGTCCTTGAAGGGGGTGTTCAGGTCGAAGCCGAGCTCCTCCCCCAGGCCCGCGAGCAGGCGCAGCCAGTATTCGGTGGTTGCTTTGCCCTGCGACCAGGGGGCGATAGCGCCCTCGCCGAGGGTCAGGTCGGGGTTGGGCACGAGCAGTTCGGTGTCTACTTCCAAGCGCGAGCCGATGCCGTCGCAGGCGCTACATGCGCCGAACGGCGAGTTGAAGGAGAAGGCGCGCGGCTCGATGGTGTCGATCTGCAGCGGGTGGTTGTTGGGGCAGGCGAGGTTTTCGCTGAAGGAGCGGGTGCGTTCGGGGTCGTCCTGCTCGCGGTCCACGAAGTCGATGAGCACGCGGCCGTCGGCGAGCTTGAGCGCGGTTTCGATGGAGTCGGTGAGGCGCTGGTGAATACCGTCCTTAATGACGATGCGGTCGATGACCACCTCGATGGTGTGCTTGTACTGCTTGGCGAGCTTGGGCGGGTCGGAGAGCTGCACGGTTTCGCCGTCCACGCGGGCACGCGAGTAGCCCTGAGTCAGAAGGTCCTTGAAGAGGTCAACAAACTCGCCCTTACGTGCGCTGACGATGGGCGCGAGAATCTGCAGGCGGGTGCGTTCGGGGTATTCCTGCAGAATGTCCACAATCTGCTGCGGGGTCTGCTGGGTGATTTCTTCGCCACATTCGGGGCAGTGCGGGTGACCAACTCGTGCCCAGAGCAGACGCATGTAGTCGTAGATTTCGGTGATGGTACCGACGGTTGAGCGCGGGTTCTTGGAGGTGGACTTCTGGTCGATAGACACCGCCGGGGAGAGGCCCTCGATGAAGTCTACGTCGGGCTTATCGACCTGTCCGAGGAACATACGCGCGTAGGAGGACAGCGACTCAACGTAGCGGCGCTGACCTTCCGCGAAGATGGTGTCGAAGGCGAGGGAGGACTTACCGGAGCCGGAGAGGCCGGTGAAGACGACCATCGCATCACGCGGAATGGTGAGGTCTACGTTCTTGAGGTTGTTTTCGCGGGCACCCTGAACCCGGATGCTGGTCAGATCGTTCGCTTTGAGTGCGGTGCTACCGTGTGCCGGGCGGGGTGTCATCGAAAATCCTTTCGTCTTATCTTCGAACTTAAATTCTACACCCTCACACCTTTCACCAGCGGGATTATGCGGCAGGTGAAGGCATGAGGGTGCAGTACTTATATGAGGCAGATATATGAGGCGGACTGTCAGGCGCGGTTTACCAGCCGCGGGTGCCCCACTCTTCCAGGTGGGGGCGCTCGTCACCGAGGGTGGTGGAGCGGCCGTGGCCGGGCAGCACGATTGCGTCGTCTTCGAAGCCGCCGAAGAGCTTTTCGAGCACGTTGGAGAAGAGCTCACCGAACTGCTGCGGGGAGTCGGTCTTACCCACGCCGCCGGGGAAGAGGGTGTCGCCGGTGAACAGCAGGGTTGCGGGGGTGCCGTCTTCCCAGGTGGTTTCGAGGGTGTAGACGATGGATCCGGGGGTGTGGCCGGGCACGTGCAGGGCGCGAATGACGGTGTCCGAGAGATAGAAGTCGAAGCTTTCGCCGCCGGTCAGCTCCTCTTCGACGGTGTAGTCTTCCTGTTCCTTAATGTCAGCCACATCAGCTGCACCCGCGGAGGTGACGGCACCGGTGAGGCGGTCGAGCTCCTTAATAGCGCGGATGTGGTCCCAGTGACCGTGGGTGACCAGGATGCCGGTCAGACCAATTGCGCGGGGCCTAATAGAGTTGAAGTCCTCTTCTCGCTCCATAACGCGCACGCGGCGCTCTTCACCGTCTGCCAGTTCGAGCTGCGGGCAGTCACTCAGGAGCGCATCGAGAGTGAAGGCGTAGAGTTCTTCTGCATCGTCCGCGGGATCGATAAGCACCTGCTCACCGGTGGCGCGCATGGTGATGAGGTAGACGCTGTTGTCCATCTCAGAGACGCTGAACGCACGGACAGTCAGTTCGGGGTTCTCAAAGATGAGGGTGGGTTCGGGGTAAGTAGTCATAGTTCCAGTGTAGGGGCTCCCATGATGCGGCAGGCACCCATATAGAGCACTTCCCTATGAGCGCATTCCGAGCGCATTCGGCGTTGAATGTGCGGGATGCATGTTCGGGGCGCCTTCGGAACAGACTCTGGAGCACGTTCGGTACAGGCTCTAGCCAAGGTCCCGCCTATCTGAGGCTCCATTGAAATTCAAGCAGCGAAATTCAAAAGTTAAACAGAGAAGCGACTGCGCATCGATACGCAGTCGCTTCTCATGACACCCAGGGGTATCTATCACTCACTCAAACACAAGCAACCCGAGGACTTTGGAAATCTCACGATTACTTGATGACTCAATAGTAGCGAACTTTTTGGGGGCTGTTTTACCGCTCAATTTGGTACGGAGAGCCGGTTTTAGTGACCCGCGCCTCAATGTAATCGTTCTGTAATAAAAATAGCTGTTTTTTAGGGTATCCATGCGTACCAATTTCATTTTTTTCGAGTTTTAGTGTGACTTATTTCACTCAAAATAATTTTAGATTTTCCCTCATTTGGCACTTCAGTGCACCTTTAACCTGAGCTTCACACTCAGTAATTTTGAAGGCTCAATACCCGGTTTCAACCCGGTATTCCGCGGAAGTAGAGGGTTAAGGTCAAACTATCTTCAAGCTCTTGCAACTTCATGGAACGGAAAAAATGTGCCGCACACTGTTCAAAACATGTTCAGGTATACACGCGAGGGCAAAATCAATTGGTCTGTTTGGACCCATTAGGCACCCCCTAAAGTAGAACTTTTATAACAAAACGATAACAGCAGCCCCGCCTTCAGGTTCACTGAGTGCACTCATTGAAACCCCTGTCAAAAAGTAAAACACCTAGTCAATACTATATTTTCACAAAATGCAAGACAGTGTGTCACTAAAAAATCAATCTCTACAGATTGTTTAATAAAACTTGACCTTCAAGCATACATAGAGCCCATTTATTGAGCTATACATACCATTTCCGCCTTCCGGAGGGGCATACGGGAGCCTTCAAGGAAAGGTTGAAAGACCCCTCCACTAGGGGTTCCACTATCCTTCACTCCCCCGTCATTCAGCACCGTTCAGCACCCAAAACCCCAATGCTCAGCCTTTTCACTGGCAATCACACCGGCATTCACCCCATCTGCCGCCCGGTACCTGCCACCACTGGAGCACAGGAAAGCGGCGCCCCTCCCCCGCTGTGGGGAAGGAACGCCGCCTCCACTAGCTATAGATCAGCCGGAATAGTCGCCTTAGGACAGGCCGACCATCACGCCGTTCTCGTCGAAGCCAATGCGCTCAGCTGCGGGGCTCTTGCTCAGGCCCGGCATGGTGCGCATGGTGCCGCAGATAGCGTAGACGTAGCCAGCACCTGCAGCCAGGCGAACCTCGCGCACGGGCAGGGTCCAGCCGGTCGGTGCGCCCTTCAGAGTTGCATCCGAAGAGATGGACAGGTGGGTCTTCGCGATAACCACGGGCAGGTGCGAGTAGCCCAGCTCAGCGAAACGCTTCAGCTGCTTAGCGGCAGCGGGAGCAATGGAGATGCCGTCCGCGCCGTAGACCTTGGTGGCGACCTTCTCGATCTTGGTCTCGATGGAGTCCTCAAGATCGTAGGTGTACTTCAGATCCGAAACGTCGTCACATGCCTCAGCAACTACGTTTGCCAGGTCGGTGGTGCCCTTACCACCCTCAGCCACACCGCGGTGAATAGCGACGCGAGCGCCAGCTTCCTCAGCGATACGGCGGATGGTCTCGTGCTCGGACTCGAAGTCGGTCGGGAACGCGTTGATTGCCACGACCGGCTGAACACCGAAGTTGCGCACGATCTCGATGTGCTTCTTCAGGTTCTCTGCGCCCTTCTCCACGTCGGAGGGGCTTTCCTGCAGCATGCCTTCGGGCAGGGGCTTGCCCGGAACGATCTTGTACAGGCCGGAGTGGGACTTCAAGGAGCGCACGGTGACGACGAGCACTGCAGCGTCGGGCTTCAGGCCGGAGACGCGGCACTTGACGTTGAAGAAACGCTCCGCACCCATGTCGGCACCGAAGCCAGCCTCGGTAATCACGTAGTCGGAGTACTCCAGGCCAACGTAGTCGGCGACCACGGAGGAGTTACCGGTTGCGATGTTGCCGAAGGGGCCCGCGTGAATCAGTGCGGGGGTGTGCTCCAGGGTCTGCAGCAGGTTCGGGTTGATAGCGTCTGCCAGGATGACGGCCATTGCGCCGTCAGCCTTCAGGTCGGCTGCGGTGACGGGCTCGCCGTCGTAGTTCAGGCCGATCACAATCTTTGCCAGGCGCTCACGCAGGTCCTTGAAGGAGGTTGCCAGCGAGAGAATCACCATGATTTCGGAGGCGCTGGTGATATCGAAACCGGTCTCGCGGACCACGCCGTCCATGCGTTCGCCCAGACCCACGACGATGTTGCGCAGGGAACGGTCGTTCATGTCGATAACGCGGCGCCACTCGATTGCGCGCGGGTCGATGCGCAACTCGTTACCGTGGTGCAGGTGGTTGTCGATCATTGCGGCAAGCAGGTTGTGTGCTGCGGTGACGGCATGGAAATCGCCGGTCAGGTGCAGGTTCAGCTTCTCCATGGGAACGATCTGGGAGTAGCCGCCGCCTGCTGCGCCGCCCTTGATGCCGAAGGTCGGGCCCATTGCGGGCTGACGCAGAGCCAGGATTGCCTTGCGGCCGGTCTGTGCGAAGCCCTGTGCGAGCGAGACGGAGGTTGCGGTCTTACCTTCACCGAGCGGGGTGGGGGTGACTGCGGTAACCACGATGTACTTGGAGCCGCGCTTGCGGGCGGTCTCTGCGTTGGTGGTTTCGTCGAGGAGGACCTTAGCCACGTACTTACCGTAGGGTTCAAGGCGATCTTCGCTGATGCCGTTGTCCGCTGCGATCTTGTTAATGGGCCAAAGATCGGCGGCAAGTGCGATTTCGAGGTCGGAAGGGAAAGGCTTCTTCGTCATTATCATCCTTCGAGTTGTACGAATCATGCTCTTTTATTCTATGCCTTAGCTCACGCATTTGTCCCTCACCTCGCCGAAAGGTGGCAAATAAACCCAATTTTTAATGCACTAATCCCCGCGACCGGTGCCCTACGCTCACGTGGAACGAACAGGGTCGGTGCGGGGATCAGTAGCGCATACACGCCGGTTTGCCGGTACAGAAGGCACAAGAACCGGCGATACAGCCAACCGGCGATACGACCGGCTATTACGGCATGGTCAGCAGAACCTTGGTGGCGGTACGCTGGTCCATTGCCTCGTAGCCCTTAGCTGCCTCGTCGATGGGCAGAACCAGGTCGAACACCTTACCGGGCTCAATTTCGCCCTTGTAAATCAGGTCGATGAGGGTCGGCAGGTACTTGCGCACGGGGGCGGGGCCACCCTCCAGGTGAACCTGCTTGCCGAAGAGCTTATCGGTGCCGATGGAGCTGTCGTGCGGCACACCCACGAAGCCGATGTAGCCGCCGTGGCGTACGCAGCCGAGAGCCTGGTCGAAGGACTGCTGGGTGCCAACAGCCTCCGCGACGCCGTGTGCGCCCACGCCGTCGGTGAGCTCCAGGACCTTGGCGATGCCCTCTTCGCCGCGCTCTTCCACCATGTGGGTTGCGCCGAATGCCTTAGCGAGCGCCTGACGTTCGGGGTTGCGGGACATGATGATGATCTTCTCCGCGCCGAGCTGCTTAGCGCCGATGACTGCGCTCAGGCCGACTGCGCCGTCGCCAACAACGACGATGGTCTTGCCGGGGCCTGCCTGCGCTGCGTCTGCTGCGTACCAGCCGGTGCCGAGCACGTCGGATGCCGCCATCAGGTGCGGGATCTGCTCTGCGGTGGGTGCTGCAGGGGTCTTGACGAGGGTGCCGTCTGCGAAGGGTACGCGGGCGTATTCTGCCTGGGTGCCGTTGGAGCGTGCGCCGATGAAGGCGTCGCCTGCTGCGATTGCCTTGAGGCAGCGGGAGGGGTAGCCTGCGGTGCAGGTTTCGCACTCGCCGCAGGAGATGCAGAAGGAGCCTACGACGAAGTCGCCGGGGGCTACGGTGGTGACATCGGAGCCTACTTCGACGACTTCGCCGATGTATTCGTGGCCCATTGCTCGGTGGTCGACGGGCTGTGCGCCGCGGTAGGGCCACAGGTCGGAGCCGCAGATGCAGGATGCTGCGAGCTTGATGATGGCGTCGGTGGGTTCGAGGAGGGTCGGCTTGTCGACTTCGTTGACGACGACCTTGCCGGGGGCTTCCATGACAACTGAACGCATGGGTGTTCCTTTCGGGGTTGTGGGATAGTAGTCCAACAGTACGCCCCGCACCCCGATATATCAATAATTTTTTATGCTAGGGGGTGAAGGCAGAAATTCCGACAGTTGGAACCGTCGGAACCGGCAAAACCGCTCCCGCTCCCCTGCACCCAACATCGATTGCCGGGCTTTTTTCTTTCTAAGTGCATCTTGAGAGACGACTTTTCGTGTCATCTGCACAACAAAATAGCTATATATACCGCCAGAAGGGATATATTTAACCCATATCTACAGATTCAAGTAGGTACACTCAAGAGCAGAAGGAGTCCGCCGATGGACGACGGATACAGGCTTGAGCTAATCACACCCGAATCTCTGAATGAGATTGAAAAGGATTGGCTTGAAAACGCCGACGAAGATGTATTCGAGCTAGAGCTCGCCATCGTTTTTGACCACTTCCGTGGTATCAGTTCTCAAGAACATGGTGAGAACGACGCGTACATTTTCGGATTGTTTGATAACTTAAAAGGCTCCTGCCTAGCACTCGCAGAAATGGTCAGCAGTAAAAGACGTTCTGTCTCTAAACTGCTGAAGGTAACTTTATCTCCGGTGTTCATCCCCGACCTATCCGGGATGAAAGAATCTGAGAAGCAAACCCTGGCAGGAATCTACAAATCTCTATTCATGAATATCATCATTCATGAAGGAACAGAAGGATTTGACGAGGTACGAATCTACGCAAGGACACCAGATATGTTTGAGTTGCTGGATTTGGTCGCCAAACGTTGGAACAACGAATCCAACGACAACACTGACACAGTGAGTATGAAGGGCCGTTGGCTCGTTATCTCACACCAACCCAAAGGATAGATTATGAATTCATCGCACGTTTCAGCTATGGAAAGCGTCTTTGCTGCAAGCATTGAAGAGTTTTTCGCTGGTAAGACTGTTGCAGAGATTCGAGATTTCGTAATTGCCCCTTACCGTGAAGCGCGAGAAACCTTTGAGAAGGGACTACAGGAAGTTCTTGATTCGTCAGCTGCTGTAGCCGCTTAGGACAAACCTCAAGCCCCGGTGACCATAACGGTCACCGGGGCTTCTTTGATTTTATACGTGGCTTTTTGTGCATCTTACTTAAAGCTGCTCTGCTTGTTCCATCCGTCGATAGTTTCAACCGACCAATTGAGCACGAACTTGCCGCTCAAACCTCGATGTACGCCTACTTCAGAAATATGTGCAACGTCGAAGAACGTTAGGAAAATGATACAGATAATCAAGCATGCTCCTACTTCTACACAGCTTCTCCCCGCGCATCCTGACAGGTTAAACGGCAAAACCCCCGCGCCTTCCTAGATACCCATCGGAGTTCCCTGGCAACAGGCACTCCAAGAGAAAGGCGGCTCATGGCACACACGAACCCCCACGGACCTTCTAGGTCACGTGGGGGTTCGTTGTAAAAATTTGGGGGGTTGTTATCGCATCTTACGATAACAGTATCCGCCAATGTATGTAAGCGAGGTTTATAGGTCCAGATAATGGGGTACCAAACTCGCTGCAGCACTACTTCTGCACGATGTAACAAACACGGTATATCGGTGTGCTGTTCTTATCAGCCCGTAAGTCAGGCTGCTTCAGTGCCACGGCCACCGGTGAGGTTGTAGACTCTGGCGCAGAGTCATAGATTACACACGTTACCGGAGCATTTTTAGGACTATCGGCAATCATTATGCCGTTATCCGGAGGAGTTCCTAGGTATAGAGCCAGGGTTATCAGCGCGGGACTTATAGACTTCTTCAAGAACTCCAACATTTTTTTCCAGAGGAAATCTTTGGCTTTCTTCCAAAGGAAATCTTTGGCTTTCTTCCAAAGACGGCTCGAATCCAGCGCCTCAGCAATTGCCTTGTCGACCTTCTTATCCAGTGCCTCAGCAATTGCCTTGTCGACCTTCTTATCCAGCGCCTCGTCGGCTATCCCAACAGTACTCATCTTTGAGTAGTCATATTCCGCAGACGTCGAGATGTGCTGGATATCTGTAGTGTGCCCCTGCTTCTGAGCCTCAACATTATTCCTGTTATTGTTCGAATGGCTCTCAGGAATAACTGCGTACCCTGAATCGTTCTCTTCAATAAATGGGTCAGCAGAGACAAAGCCTTGTATTTTTGTGGCTTGTACTTCTTGCTGTGACAGATTCACAGCGCTTTCTATATTAGGTGCTTCTTTAGGTAAGCGGGCATCACGGGCCGGCGAGACCGCATTCCTTACTGCATTAGCTGCTTCTACCTTCAGGGGGATGAATGGTGGTGTTGGTAGTGTTTGTAGCGTTGGTAGTTCTGGTTTCATAATATGTAAATATCCTAACTTTAGTAGGGGTAGTAGGTTAACTCCCCCGGTGCCGCCCATACATAGGCAGACACCGGGAGAGGTTGATGAGAGGCAGAGACCTATTAGAAGTCCCAGTCCTCGTCCTCGGTGTTCACAGCCTTACCGATCACGTAGGAAGAGCCGGAACCGGAGAAGAAGTCGTGGTTCTCATCAGCGTTCGGGGACAGTGCCGACAGGATCGCCGGGGACACGTTAGTCACGGACGCCGGGAACATCGGCTCGTAGCCCAGGTTCATCAGAGCCTTGTTAGCGTTGTAGTGCAGGAACTTCTTAACGTCCTCACTCCAACCCACACCGTCATACAGGGAGTGGGTGTACGCCACCTCGTTCTCGTACAGTTCGTACAGCAGATTGAAGGTGTACTCCTTCAGCTCTGCCTGACGCTCCGCGGACTCCTTCGCCAGGCCGCGCTGGAACTTGTAGCCAATGTAGTAGCCGTGCACTGCCTCGTCACGAATAATCAGACGAATCAGGTCAGCGGTGTTGGTCAGCTTCGCGTGCGAAGACCAGTACATGGGCAGGTAGAAGCCCGAGTAGAACAGGAAGGACTCCAGCAGAGTGGAGGCAACCTTCTTCTTCAGCGGGTCGTCACCGGTGTAGTAGGACAGAACGATCTTCGCCTTCTTCTGCAGGTGCTCGTTCTCAGAAGCCCAGCGGAACGCCTCGTCAATCTCCTTGGTGGAGGCGAGGGTCGAGAAGATCGAGGAGTACGACTTTGCGTGCACGGACTCCATGAACGCAATGTTGGTGTACACGGCCTCTTCGTGCGCGGTCACAGCGTCCGGCAGCAGGGACACAGCACCGACAGTACCCTGGATGGTGTCCAGCAGGGTCAGACCGGTGAAGACGCGCATGGTCAGCTGCTTCTCTTCCTCGGTCAGGGTCTTCCAGGAGGGCACGTCGTTGCTCAGCGGCACCTTTTCCGGTAGCCAGAAGTTACCGGTCAGACGATCCCAAACCTCAAGGTCCTTCTCGTCCTCAATACGGTTCCAGTTGATAGCCTCGATCACGTGGTCGACGAGCTTCACCTTTTCGCTCATTAGTAATTCTCCGATTCTTAAGGGGCGGTTACGGTCCCACGCGCGCCCAACCGGTCGCGCAGGCGGTTTGCGTGTTCACCGTAACCGCCCCTTCCAGTCTTTAGTTATAGTGTGCCAGCTCAGGCTGAATGCGTCACAGCATTCGGGCTAGAGCATGCAGGATACGCAGCCTTCAACCTCGGTACCCTCAAGAGCCATCTGACGCAGACGGATGTAGTAGATGGTCTTGATGCCCTTACGCCATGCGTAAATCTGGGCGCGGTTGATATCGCGGGTGGTTGCGGTATCGCGGAAGAAGAGGGTCAGCGACAGGCCCTGGTCCACGTGCTGGGTTGCCACAGCGTAGGTGTCGATGATCTTCTCGTAACCAATTTCGTAGGAGTCCTGGTAGTACTCCAGGTTGTCGTTGGTCATGTACGGCGCCGGGTAGTAGACGCGGCCGAGCTTGCCTTCCTTGCGGATCTCAATCTTCGAAGCAATCGGGTGAATCGAAGAGGTCGAACCGTTGATGTAGGAGATGGAGCCGGTCGGCGGAACAGCCTGCAGGTTCTGGTTGTACATGCCGTACTGTGCCACGTCAGCAGCCAGCTGAATCCACTCTTCACGGGTGGGGATGTGGTGCTTAGCGAACAGTTCGCGGGTACGCTCGGTCTGCGGTTCCCATTCCTTCTCAATGTACTTGGCGAAGAACTCACCGGATGCGTACTTCGAGTTCTCGAAGCCCTCGAAACGCTGGCCGCGTTCCTTAGCAATCTGCATGGAGGCGCGGATTGCGTGGTAGGCGACGGTGTAGAAGTACATGTTGGTGAAGTCCAGCGCTTCTTCGGAACCGTAGTAGACGTGCTCGCGTGCCAGGTAGCCGTGCAGGTTCATCTGGCCCAGACCCACGGCGTGGCTCATGTTGTTGCCGCGCTCGATGGAGGGTACGGAGCGGATGTCGGACTGGTCGGAGACGGAGGTCAGCGAACGAATCGCGGTTTCCACGGTCTTGCCGAAGTCGTCGCCGTCCATGGTCAGTGCAATGTTCAGCGAACCGAGGTTGCAGGAGATGTCCTTACCGACGGTCTCGTAGCCGAGGTCAGCGTGGTAGGTGGACGGCTCAGAAACCTGCAGGATCTCGGAGCACAGGTTGGACATGATGACCTTACCGGCGATGGGGTTCGCGCGGTTGACGGTGTCTTCGAACATCACGTACGGGTAGCCGGACTCGAACTGGATCTCTGCGATGGTCTGGAAGAACTCACGCGCGTTGATCTTGGTCTTGGTGATGCGTGCATCGTCGACCATCTCGTAGTACTTCTCGGAGACGTTGATGTCGGAGAAGGGCACGCCGTAGATGCGTTCCACATCGTACGGGGAGAAGAGGTACATGTCCTCGTTCTTCTTCGCCAGCTCGAAGGTGATGTCGGGGATGACAACGCCCAGGGAGAGGGTCTTGATGCGGATCTTCTCGTCAGCGTTCTCACGCTTGGTGTCCAGGAAGGCGTAGATGTCGGGGTGGTGTGCGTGCAGGTACACGGCACCGGCACCCTGACGTGCGCCGAGCTGGTTTGCGTAGGAGAAGGCGTCTTCGAGCAGCTTCATGACGGGGATAACGCCCGAGGACTGGTTCTCAATCTTCTTAATGGGCGCACCGGATTCGCGCAGGTTGGTCAGGGCGAATGCCACGCCGCCGCCGCGCTTGGAGAGCTGCAGTGCAGAGTTGATGGAGCGGCCGATGGACTCCATGTTGTCTTCCATGCGCAGCAGGAAGCAGGAGACGAGCTCGCCGCGCTGCTTCTTACCTGCGTTGAGGAAGGTCGGGGTTGCCGGCTGGAAACGGCCGGAGATGATCTCGTCGACGATGTCTTCGGCAAGCTTCTCGTTGCCTTCTGCCAGCAGCAGCGCGACCATGCAGACGCGGTCTTCAAAACGCTCCAGGTAGCGCTGACCGTCGAAGGTCTTGAGCGCGTAGGAGGTGTAGAACTTGAAGGCACCCAGGAAGGTCGGGAAGCGGAACTTCACGGCGTAGGCACGCTTGAACAGGTTCTTAATGAACTGGAAGTTGTACTTGTCGAAGAGTTCCGGCTCGTAGTACTGGTTCTCGATCAGGTACTCGATCTTCTCTTCCAGGTCGTGGAAGAAGACGGTGTTGTTGTTGACGTGCTGCAGGAAGTACTGACGTGCAGCCTGACGGTCTGCATCGAACTGAATCTGGCCGTTCTCATCGTAGAGGTTCAGCAGTGCGTTCAGTTCGTGGTAGCTCATACCCTTGAACTTCTCGGGCACGCTCTTGCCGCTGTGGCTCGCACCGAGAGTTTCTAGTGCTGAGGGCAGTTTTGCGTCCAAAATGCTTCCAATCCTTCGTTGACTTTTTCTACATCTGAATCGGTGCCCATGAGCTCAAACTTGAAGAGCACGGGCACATCGCACTTCTTGGCGACAATGTCTGCCGCGATACCGAAGAGCGGACCAAAGTTGGTGTTGCCGGAGCCAATCACACCGATCATGTGGTTGCGATTTTGCTCCACGTTCAGGAATTTAACCACCTGCGGGGGAACGTTACCGGCGCCTTCAGGCTTGCCGTAGGTGGGGACGACGAGCACGAACGGCTCATCAAGAATGAGGGTGTCTTCGCCGGTGCGCAGCGGCAGGCGGAGGCGGCGGGCACGGATCTTCTCCACGAACTTGTGGGTGTTACCGGAGATGGAGGAGAAGTACACGATGAGCGGCGCTGAGTCGTCCAGGACCTCGGTCGCTCGACCCTCGGAGGCGTTGCGTGCATCCATAAGAATCTTGCGGATTTCTGCGTGCTCGTCGACGGGGTTGGGCGTGAGGGTGGTACTCAATGTGTACTCCTTATTCTCGTGTGCCGGTGTGAGTTCCGTGCCGATTCCCGTTGGTGCGGGTTTCGGCTGGGTTGTTACGCTGCCAGAGCGTTGATCTTGTCGGGCTGGAAGCCGGACCAGTGCTCGTCGCCTGCGATGACGACGGGTGCCTGCATGTAGCCGAGGGACTTGACCATTTCGAGGGCCTGAGCGTCTTCGGTGATATCAACCTTGGTGTAGCTGATACCCTTCGCGTCGAGGGCGCGGTAGGTCATGTTGCACTGGACGCACTGCGGCTTGGTGTACACGGTCACTACCATGGGAATGCCTCTTACTTTCTCCCGCTCAGGCGGGGTTATCTCGTGAATGAATCTGGCGTGTTTCGTCTGTGGTTCACCACGTGGTGTTGACGGTGAGCGCGGTGCCGTCCGCTGCCCCTCCTAGTGGGGTGTGGCGGTTTCCTGCGCGGGGGCAGGGCGCTCAAAAGTGCCGTAGTGGTGGAACCGAGTATTAATACTACATCTAGTGTCGAGATTTTTCTGCACCACAAGATGATGTGGTGTGAGGGGCGTGTTTCGTTCGATAAACCCACAGCTGAACCCACTTAAGATGGGGTGCCTACAGCTTATCCACACCCTGCCGCGGGGCTAGTTCGTTGGATTTTCGCGGGGTGCGCCGGGTTATCCACAGGTGGGGTTTAAGTTGGTCAGGATTTTTAAGGGTTCATTCGCCCGCCAAGTTGAGGTTCAGTTAACCTCATGTATGCTTTCGGGGGCATAAAACCCGGCAGATTCGGGCTTGATTTTAAAGAGATCTTAACTCTCACGCGTTCTTGCGCGGAACGGCGCGGTTTTAAAGCAGAACGGACTTTCTTAAAGGCGAGGGTTAACCCCCTTCGAGCGGCTTTAAGCTGTGTGATTAAAGCTGTAGAAAAGATTTTTAACTCTTTTTGATGAGCCGGTGTGTCGTGGGTTTAAGTTGGTTAATTCCGCTGAAACAGCAAAACCCACCGCATATACCGGTATTTCGCGGTATTTGCGGTGGGTTTACTGGGTATCGGGGCTGGTTTTAGCAACCGGTGAGGCGCAGGAGAAACACAGCCGGCTAGAAATCGATCAGGCCCAGCTCACGCAGCTTCTTGCTCAGCGTTACGCCGTCGGTGGCTTCTATCCACAGCGGCGAGCGCATCATCTGTTCGGCACGGTAGTCGCTCCACACGCGGCCGGAGGCGAGCATGGTCTCCCCCACGGTCAGGTTGCGGATGACGATTGCCGCCACGTTGTCCGGGTAGCGTACCGCGAAGCCGTTGTAGATGTACGGGTCGCGCTGCCCGTCGTCACCGACGAGGATCCACTTCATCTGCGGGAATTCCTCGGCGAGGCGGCGCAGGGACTCGACCTTGTGGTTGGTTCCGGAGCGGAACCAGCGGTCGGGGGTGGGGCCCCAGTCGGTCAGCAGGAACGTGCCGCGCGGGTAGCCGTTGCGGCTGAGGAAGCGGCGCAGGGTCGGGGTGATGTTCCAGGCGCCGGTGGACAGGTACATGAACGGCGCATCCGGGTGGCTGCGGCGGATACGGTCGGTCATGACCGCCATGCCGGGGGTGGGGATGCGTGCGTGCTCGTCGAGGATGAAGGAGTTCCAGGCGGCAACCAGGGGGCGCGGCAGCATGGTGACCATGACGGTGTCGTCGACGTCCATGATGACGCCGAGCTTCTGGCTTTCGGGAACGATGTAGACGCTGGTTGCTACGGCGCGGGAGCCGGGCACGTACATGATGACTTCATGGATGCCGGGTTCCAGGTCGATGCTGAGTTTGACGTCGAGCACGCCGCCGCGGTCGGTGTACGCCTCGTGCTTGGTGCCGTCGATGACGATGGTGACGGGCGCATCGGACATTGCGGTTGCGGTGAAGGAGCGCCAGCCGCGCATGGGGTTGGCGGTATCTTGGGTGCCTTCTACGACCTGCAGGAGGCGTTCGAGGTTGACCGTCTTGTAGAGTGCGCGGGCGATAACGCGGACCCAGCCGGGGTTGCCGTCGGAGGCGGCGCGGCCGTAGCCTTCGGAGGGCACGAGGATAGGCTCGCGACCGGCGGCGATGGCGCGCTTTTCACGCCACCTGTGCAGCCGGTCTGCAACGCGGTAGCCGATGTTGACTGCCTCGTCGGCAGCATCGTTCACAAGGTTGCGCAATTCGTGAGTGCCCAGATTCTCCATCCCACTAGTTTAGCGGAGCGTTACCGGCTTGAGGCTTCTTGATTTTTGTGTTCTTATACCTAGTTTTTATACCTATTAATACTGTGGTGCTGAGCGTGCGGTGTGATGTGCACATTATTTAGGGGTGTATTCGCTGTTCAGCTTCGTTCCTTGCAGGTGGGGGCGTTATCCTGGAGAGTATGACCCACTCACAGCCTAATCGCCGACTTTTTGTGCTCGGCACCGCTATGCTTCCGCTGATTGCTGCCTGCTCGAAGAAGTCGAATGACTACGACGGCACCAGCGGTAATTTCACTCCGTATCAGGCTGGCGGCGAGACTACTGCTGCTACTCGCCCCGCACCTACGAATTCGCCGACGGTTGCCGCTGCTGGCAACCCGGTTGATAAGCCGCGCGAATGGCCCGGTATCGGCAACTCTCTTATTGGTGAGGGTAAGTATGTTGCGTGGACTGTTGATGACGGCGCAAGCCCGGAGGCGATTCGCGGCTACGCTGAGTTCTCGAAGCGCACGAATACTCGCCTGACGTTCTTCATTAACGCTTCGTACACCGGTTTTAAGGAGCATGTGTCGTTGCTGCGTCCGCTGGTTCAGAGCGGTCAGATTCAGGTTGCGAACCACACCTACAGCCACGCCGACCTGACCACCCTGGACGCTGAGGGCGTGAAGGAAGAGCTGCAGCGTAACGAAGACGAGATTATGAGCATGTTCGGTGTCTCGTCGAAGCCGTACTTCCGCCCGCCCTACGGCCGCTACAACGATGCGGTGCTGAAGGCTGCTGGCGAGATTGGTTTTACCCGCCCGGTCATGTGGAACGGCACTACCGGCGATGAGGCGAAGACGAGCGCCCGCGTGATTTACACGCGCTGCATCCGCTACATGCTCCCGCAGCAGATCGTGCTGGGTCACCTGAACTACGAGACGATCATCCCAATCCTGGATAAGGTGAAGGGCCTGCTCGATGACCGCGGCCTGACTGCGGTGACGATTCGCGACTACTACGGTGACGCATCCGAGGAAGAGATTAAGGCGGCGGCTCCTTCGCCGACCCCCACCCCGGAGGAGCACACCCCGTCACCTGAGGCGACCACCGAGGCCCCTACCCCGGAGCCTACTACTGAGGCTCCGACTCAGGCTCCGACCACTCGCTATGAGGATGAGGTAGCGGCTAGCCAGCAGGCTACTACGGCTCCGGCGGCAACGACTGCTCCGCCTGCTCGTGCGACGGCGGCTCCGGCGGCGACGACCGCGCCGGCAACCACGACGAGTGCTTCGGCGACTGCCCGCCGCTAGTCGTTTCGGCTAAAGCTCTAGATACAGTAAAAGCCCCCTCGCACCGGAAAACCCGGTTCGAGGGGGTTTTGCATCATCACAGGGCATTCACGTCACAAGGCATTCATTCGTATGGCACCCGCGTCTTGCCGCGTAGGTTTACGCGTGACGGTGTTCGGTACGGTATGCCGCGGGCGTGGTACCTGTCCAGAGGGTGAAGGCGCGCACGAAACTATTAGCTTCAAGGTAGCCGAGCATGAACGCGATAGAGTCCATGCTCATATCCGTGGTGGATAGGTACTGCTTGGCAAGGAGCAGACGCACATGGTTGAGCTGCTTACGGAAGGTGGTGCCTTCCTCAGAGAGCTGCCGTTGCAGGGTTCGGGCGCTGGTGACGAGCTTGCGGGCTACGTCTTCGATGGTGTTCTCCCCTGCCGGGAGAAGTTCCACCAGGGCGGCACGCACTCGTACTGAGGTGCTGTCCTCCACGTCCAGTTGCGAGAGCCTGCGTGAGAGCTCCGGCTCAAAGTAGGACCACATGCTCTCATTGTGGGAGATGAAGGGAATCTGCAGATCCGAGAGTTTGAAGGTGATGGCGTTGACTCCAGTCACTTCTACCGGCACACCGAGCAGCTTCTCGAGGGAGGAGCTGACCGGGTAGACGCTTTCCACGCGAAGCGGCTGTACCTGCTCTTTGGTTGCTGAGCGGATAATGTGCAGGATAAAAGCGAGTTCGCCTTCAGCCAGGAATGCGGGGATCTGGATTCCGGGTTCATCTGCCTCAATGTAGAGGGTGCTTTCCTGCCCCAGGGTTTCGAGGCGGTAGCGAATCGGCCCGATGAGGGGCTTATGCTGAGCTAACCGTTCGATGCACCGCTGACCGTTTTGAGCGCAGTACGCCGCGAATATGGGCGGGCTGAAACGCTCAACACCGTCAGATGTTGCCAGGCGGATAGCGAAGTCCTCGGAGGGAGCCAACTGCCCTACTGCTTCCATGAGAGCTAGATAGTCGGAGCCGGACAGGGCAGGTGTTGAACGGCTGAAGAGGTCTTCCGCCAGGCCTGCTTTGCGGAGCACTTCGCCGGGATTAATGCCGAAGGCGGTGAAGAGCTGTGAGAACTGGGCATCCAGTATGTAGGTTTTCATAGGGTGTATCTTCCCTGTATCTTTCCCGCGTGGTGCATCCCGCGTGGCGTATCCCGCGGCGGGTGTGGTGCGGGTTGGCGGAGTGTTCGCCTCGAGTTCGGGGCGGAGTTCGGGGCGGTTCTTCAGGTGCCGGTGGTTGCCGGTTACTTCTTTGCGCTACCTGCAATCTGCTGGTCGTAGACGAAGTTCAGCATTGCCTTACGCGGCATCATCGGGGAGAGGGAAATGAGGGGCTTCTGCCATGCGACCAGGCCGGAGACAACGTTGATCTTGCCTGCGATCATGCCCTCGTAGCCTTCCTTGGCAACCTGCACCGGGGAGACAGCGTTAGCGAAAAGCTTGGTATCATCCAGACCACCCGCTGCCGCGAAGCCGGTTGCCATAGCGCCGGGCATCAGGCAGGAGACGGTCACGCCGGTGCCCTGAACTTCACGCCATAGAGCGTTGGACCAGCTGGTGATGTACGCCTTGGTGGCGTAGTAGACTGCCTGCAGCGGGCCGGGGATGGTAGCTGCGGTAGAGGAAACGTTCAGGACCTTACCGGAGCCACGCTTGATCATTTCGGGCAGGAAGAGCTTGAGCAGGCGGGTCGGAGATTCAATGTTCACAGCAATCATGGACATGTCATCTTCCATGGAGCGCTCGCGGGCGAAGTCGCCCTGACCGCCGAAGCCTGCATTGTTGATGAAGTAGTCGGGCAGGATGCCGAGCTTCTGGCACGCGTCGAAGATCTGCTGGGCGGCTGCTTCGGTGGAGAGGTCAGCGGCGATGGTGTATGCCTTCACGCCGTAGTCCTTTTCGACCTGTGCTGCCTGTGCGTCGAGCTTGCTCTGGCTGCGGCCAACCAGGATGACGTCGCCGCCGGTTGCTGCGTGGATGTTGACGAATTCGGTGCCGAGGCCGCCGTAAGAACCGGTGATGAGTGCAGTTGCCATGATGTGTTCTCCTTGAATTTTAGAAACTTGCTAGTGGATTCCGCCGAGTTTTTCGGTGGTTTCCGTTGCCTTGTGGTTACTACTATACGGAGCAAAAGACGCCAGCAATACAGCAATTCGCGCCAGGAATCTGCAAAACGCGCCAACTCTGCTGGCGTTTTTGGCGTTGTCCCCGCCGGGGCTTCTTATCCGTGCGTCTTCTATAAGGGGGCGGCACTCGGCAGGGCATACGGAGAGGCACACGGCGGGGTTTGAAGACTAGCGCGGGAATAAACGCTAGGGAATAAATGCGGAGGGAATAATCACGGCGGCCGCGGCGTTGGGTGAGCGTATAGTGGCGGCAGTTGCCGCATCCGAGTGTGAAAGGAATAGATACCGTGCGTATTGATATTTGGTCCGATATTGTGTGCCCCTTTTGCTACGTGGGCAAGCGTAACCTGGAGCAGGCGCTCGCCGAGTTTGAGCACCGTGACGAGGTTGAGGTGGTGTGGCATAGCTTTGAGCTGGACCCGTCGGCTACGGAGTACCCGGCTGGTTCGCTGCCGGAGATGATTGCTAGCAAGTATCAGATGCCGTTGGAACAGGCGATTGCGACCCAGGAGTCGTTGGCGGAGCGCGCCCGCGAGGTCGGTTTGGAGTTCAATTGGCGACAGGCACGCTACGGTAACACCTTTGATGCGCACCGCGTGATTCAGTATGCGGCGGAGCAGGGCTTGGCGGCGGCGGCGGCGGAGGCGTTTAAGAAGGCGTACTTTACCCAGGGCCGTTCGGTGCAGGATCACGAGTCGATTCTGGATATCGCCTCTGAGATTGGTTTGGATACCGCCGAGGTTGAGGCTGTGTTGAAGAGTGACCGTTACGCGGAGCACGTGCGTGCTGATGAGCAGTTGGCGCGCCAGCTGGGCATTAACGGTGTGCCGTTCTTCTTGATTGAGTCGAAGTGGGCGGTCAGTGGTGCGCAGCCTGCGGAGGCGCTGGTGCAGGCGCTGCGTCAGGTGTGGGAGCAGACCCATCAGGTTGAGTTGTTGAACCCGCTGGCGGGCGCCTCGGAGGCGGGTCCGTCCTGCGATATGAACGGCAACTGCTCCTAGCGGCGGCTCTGGGCAATGGTTCTGGCTAGTGCTGCCCGCTAGAGCTATCCCAGTGGGGGCGCTACTCCCCTAGTGTCCCTGGCTGGTGCCCCCCAGATATAGCGAATATATAGCGAAGCCCTCTTGTGTCGGTTCATGTATGAACCGGTACGAGGGGGCTTTGCCGTGCCGGATTGGCGTTTCTTCCCTTGTCAGAATGTTTGAAAGGCTCAATAGTGTCTGCGGGTGAGATAGTTTTCCTTTACACTTGAGTGTGTGTTCTACGGTGAACACCCTTGTCCACTCACTTTATAAAGGAATATTGTGTTGAAAATTCACGCCGCGACCGCTGGTGTTCTTGCGGGTGCTCTGCTGCTGACCGGCTACTCTTCGTCTGTCCGTGCTCCGAAGGTCACGCCCTCTGCTTCGTCATCGTCGACGTCTGCTTCTGCGTCCGCTTCTGTTTCGGCTACCCCTAGTTCTTCTCCGACGCCGAGTGTGTCTGCGACTCCTTCGGAGTCTCCTTCTCCGACGGTAACCCCGTCTCCGGTTCCGACGACTGAGGCTCCCGCGCAGGCTCCGGCTGCTGAGGCACCTTCCGCACAGGCGCCGGCGGCTCCGGTTTCTGAGGCTCCCGCGCAGCAGGCTGAACCTGTTCAGCAGGCACCGGTAGCTACGGAGGCGCCCGCCCAGCAGGTGCCCGCTCAGGCTCCGGCGGCTGAGGCTCCTGCTCAGCAGGCTCCGGCTCAGCCTGTTCAGCAGGCTCCGGCTCAGCCTGTTCAGCAGGCTCCGGCGCAGTCGAGCGTCTACTACAAGAATTGTGCTGCAGCTATTGCGGCAGGTGCAGCGCCCCTGCATCGCGGCGAGCCCGGTTACCGTCCTGGTCTTGATTCCGATGGTGATGGCGTGGCGTGTGAGCCGAAGAAGAAGCACTAGGCTTCTGCCCGTTCTTATAGCGAAAGCCCCCTCGTACTATTTCCAGTACAAGGGGGCTTCGTCATATCAGCCTAGAATCCGCACGGGGCAGAACCTGCGGGCAGCAGGGTTAGCGCGGCTGGTAGGCGCGGGCACGCTCAGCGCGAGCACGGCGCGCCTCCGCATCCTGCAGGACCGGCACCAGCATACGCACCAGCTGGCCCATACCGCGCACCACCAAATTCAGCCACAAACCCACAGACCACACCGCCGCCACACGCGGATGCCCCGAGCGCACCCACCGCACGCCCAAAAAAGACAGCGAATAATACAGCAGAAGCAGCAGCGACTCACGGAAACGGTGCACCTGCCGAAGGATAGGGTTCTGAGGAAGCTTCATCATGCCTCCCAGTATACCCACCGGAACCCCCGCCAGGACTCCCCCGCACTACCCGTAATAGTCACGAATCGTCACCGTCGTCAAACCGCGCCGATCCAACAACGCCCGAATACGGTCCAGCTCAGACACCACACCCCGATAATTCAAATGCCCAATCACAATATGCTGAGCCAAAGCGTACTTCTCCGCATAGGCATACACCTCAGCCGAAGAAATATTAGACGAATCCGCCAACGACCCGTACCACAACACCGGGCGCGTAAAACCACACGACGCCGCAGCCGCCAACACGCGCGCATCATAATACCCGTACGGCGGGCGGAAATACGGCTTCGAAGACACCCCAAAAAGCCGCATAATCTCCTCATCATTACGGGTCAGCTCCTGAACAATCTGCTCATCCGTCAGGCTCGTCAACGCCGCATGACTATACGTATGGTTCGCAATCTGCAGCTGACCGCTCTTCACCAGCGGCAACAACAGGTCACGATGCTGCCTAAACGCCGGGTACTGACCATTAATAAAGAAAGTGAGGCGCGTGCCGGTACGGTGAGCAAACTCCGCGTAGGCACGCACCACCTCCGGGTCGGCGCCGTCATCGACCGTCCACGCAATATACTTGCCCTCACCCGGCAGGCCGGTCTGCGGGCCGGTCCAGGCACGCGCTGCGGGAACCGGATTCGACGAGGTTGCAGTCGCGGTCTTAGATGCCGCGGCGGTCGGGGATGCAGTACCCGTTGCGGAGCCAGTTGCAGATGCGGACGGGGTAGCCGCCGAGCTTGCCGAAGCAGTCGCAGAGGCACTACCTGAGGCGCTACCGGATGCGCTACCCGAGGCAGACCCGCCAGCCGCCGCTCCGTGGGCGCCTTCCGCAGCGGACGGGGTGCAACCGGTCATGCCAAGACCCAGCACGCCGAAGCTCACCGCGCCCAGACCAAAGGTACCAATATGGTGCAACAGTTCCCGTCGACCGATGGAGGCGTGGGCAGAGTCGCCCGATACCGTCTGGTCGGTAGCCGGGGTGGCGATAGCGGATTGACGAGGAGCAATAGGTGTTTCTGAGTGTGGAACAGTGTTCATATTATGAGTGTATGATGAGACCACCGTTAGATATCGAAAAATTCAAAATATTACGTAATGATTAATAACGCCGCAATAAAAGAACCTTTACACGCATTCGTTCCACTCGCTCGCTGAAGCTCACCGAAGACCATGCTCAGCGCACTAAGCTACCCGCACGCCAGGTAATCCGAGTATTCCAAGTAACCCAAGTAACCCAGGTAATCCAGCTACAGCTCCAACCACAGCGCAAGGTGCAATTCTAGGTACAGCAAGGCCCCTCCCCCAGAACGCATTCACAACGCACCCGGGAAAGGGGCCCCAATACATAAGTTCACGCAACCGTACGACCAAGTACGCGGATACAACCAAACACACGGGTACGACCACGTATGCGAAGAGGAACCTACTCGGAATCCGAAGCCACCGGCTGCTGCACCTCAGCAGGATACTCCGTCTCTGCAGACTGTTCCGCCTCAGCGGGCTGCACCCTCTCAGCAGATTCCAGCGCGTTCAGTGCCTCCAGTGCCGCCGTCTCCGCAGCCTCTTCGGCGTCAGCCTCAGCCACACGCTCAGCGTCCGACTCAGCAGAAGTCACCGCCGCCGGGTTCGTCAAAACCTTCACGCCCATGCTGCGCAGCGCATCCGTGTTCGTGATTGTCTCGTCATTATCAATCAGGTACACCTTGTACCCGTCATTCCGCAGGCGACGCATCAGCTCCAGGAGCATGCTCTGAGCGACCTCATCCACCGCGTACACGCGCGTCACATCCAGGGCGACCTTCGAACCCTCCATCGGGGATTCCACAATCTCACGAATCACGCGCTCCACACCCGCAAAACGGATACGGCCCTGCAGCTGAATCAAGCGCATCGACTCGTCCCCCGAACCGATCTGGTAGTTCGCGCGCAACGCCGAACGAGCCACCGTCGGAACGTTCATCACGTGCATACCCATGTCATCAGAGAACTGCTCAAACAGCTCCACGCCGCGCACACTGTTACCGTGACCGTCCAGACGCGGCGAGAACGTCGCCACACCCAGCTGACCGGGCACCGCACCAATAATGCCGCCGCCCACGCCGCTCTTCGCCGGAACACCCACCTGGGTCGCCCAGTCGCCCGCCGCGTTATACATACCGCACGTGAACATGACGCTCAGCACCTGACGCACCACAGTCTTAGGAACCACCTGCTCACCCGTCACCGGATGCACACCATAGTTCGCCAAAGTCGCCGCCATCAACGCCAAATCCTTGACCGTCACCATCAGCGAGCACTGGCGGGTGTAACCCTGCACCGCCACGGTCGGGTCACCGGTCAGGATGCCGTGGCCGCGCAGCATGTGCGCAATCGCGTAGTTGCGGTGCGCGTGCTCCAGCTCAGACTCGTACACGCGCTCGTTCACCGACAGGCGGCGGCCCGCAAACGCAGACAGACCAGAAATGACGCGCTCCATGCGCTCGCCCTGCGTCGCACCGGGAGGGCCCACCAGCGAATGGGTGGTAATCGCGCCAGCGTTAATCATCGGGTTCAGCGGCTTACCGGAGCCGTCCTCCAGGGACAGCTCGTTGAACGGCTCACCGGAAGGCTCCACGCCCACCTTCGCGAGCACATCATCATAGCCGCGGTCCGCGAGCGCCAGGGCGTACACGAACGGCTTAGAAATCGACTGGATTGTGAACTCCACATCGGAGTCACCGGCGGCGTACTGCTCACCATCAACCATGGCGATGGACGCGGCAAGCTTGTCCGGGTCCACGGCGGCAAGTTCCGGAATGTAGTTTGCCAACTCACCGGAGGTATCAGAAGCGACCGACTCGAGGGTCTCGGTCAGGTAAGTGGCAATAGGTGAATGCATAGTGTTCCGTATCTGCTGCTAATCGTGGTTGTTCTCGTCAAAAATTTCAGGATGCGCCCGCCCACTGTTCCGTTTCAGCTAGGCTGAGGCGCTCATCGTTGCAGGCTACCGCGGCTACCAAACTAAAGAGTCTGCCCGCGAGCCTGTCAAAGTGTGTGGGTGAGGAGCGCCTTTTGCTCCCTAAAGAGTGTATCTTTTGCGTGTTGAAGCCACCAAATATAACGGTCGGTACTCCCCCGCTATTTCGGCACGCAGACATCGCACACGCAAGGTTTTCAGGTGGCCTAGGGGTTCAGGTGGCTTACGGGTGGCGAACCGAATCCGGTTCACGACCGCCCAGCTCGGCGGTCTCCAGCTGGAAGGTCGAGTGCTCCACCGACACCTCAAAATGGTGAGCCACGCACGAACGGATACGGTCCAGAATCGCCACAGCTGACCCGTCACGGAAACAAGAATCGGCAACCACCACGTGCGCGGTCACCACCGGCAGACCGGTCGCCACCATCGAGGCGTGCACATCGTGCACCTCCACAACGCCGTCAACACTCAAGATATGCTCACGCATCGCGTCCAGGTCCAGGCCGTCCGGGGTGAACTCCATGAGCACCGCCGTAGTCTGCTTCATCAGACGCGCCGCACGCGGCACAATCAGCGCCGCAATCAGCAGACCGGCAAGGGCATCCGCCTGGTAGAAGCCGGTCAGCCAAATCACGATAGCCGCCACAATCACACCCAGCGAACCCAGGGCGTCATTGAGCACCTCCAGGAATGCGGCACGCATATTGAAGTTCGCATTCCTCGCCGTAGCCAGCACCGCAATACCAATAGCGTTCGCCACCAGGCCAACCACACCAAAAATCAGCAGCTCGGTGCCGGACACCTCCGGCGGGGCGAACAGGCGATGCACGCCCTCCACCGCCGTGTAGATACCCACCGCCAGCAGCAGCACCGACTGCCCGAGGGCAGCAAGCACCTCAATACGGCGGAAACCCCACGTGCGGCGGGACGTCGCGGGGCGCGTCATCAGCGAAGCCGCAGCGAGCGCCACCAGCAGGCCCGAGGCATCCGCCAGCGCGTGCGCCGTATCGGTCAGCAGCGCAAGACTTCCCGTGACCAACGAACCAATCGCCTGCGCCAACACAATAACAATCGCCAAGCTGAACGCAATCAGCAGGCGCGGACGCATCGAGGCGGCCTCCTCCGGGCTCGGGGCATGCGAATGATCGTGGTGATGCCCGTGGTGGCCGTGATGTGCGTGCGCTCCCATGCGCTTCTCCTCAACTATGAACTGCGTTGTTGACTATCGAGAGTTATCAGTGGATAGCAAAATCGCCCGATTCACAAGAACCGGGCGAAAAGCTCCTCAACCGAGGAAAACGTGGAGATAAGGGGACTCGAACCCCTGACCCCCTGCATGCCATGCAGGTGCGCTACCAGCTGCGCCATATCCCCATATTCTGTTAGTGACCTCAACGAGGCAACATGAATATATTACACACACCACGGACAACGATGCAAACCAGCGCACACAAAAATCTAAAAAAGTTCCGAGGCAACCAGGCAGGCAGAAGGGGCAATCAGGTAACCAGAAAGGGCAACCAGGCGGGCAGAAACACCCTCGACACGCAGATTAAATACGCAGAAAAGGGGCGGACCCCGCGGCACCATACAGCGCCAACAGAGCCCACCCCTCATCAGCTAAAAATCAAGCAGAAGCCTACGCCTCATCCTGAGCGGGAATGATGCGTGCAGCATCTTCCTCAGTCTCACCCTCGATGTCGAAGGGAGCCTCGTTCTCAACGCCCAGCTCAATACGCGGAGCCTCAGCCCACAGACGATCCAGAGCGTAGAACTCGCGGTCCTCCTCATGCTGAACGTGCACGACAATATCGCCGAAGTCCAGCAGAATCCAACGACCCGAGGAGCGGCCCTCACGGCGAACCGGCTTCAGGTCAGCCTGCTCACGCAGAGCGTCCTCAACCTCATCCGCAACAGCGTTCACGAGGCGCTCATTGTGGGCAGAAACCACCAGGAAGCCATCAATCAGACCCATCGCGTCGGATGCATCCACAGCGAACAGGTTAGTTCCCTGCTTCTCCTCCGCAGCGCGGGCGGCAATGCGCAGAGCCTCAATCGAGGACTGTGCAGCAGTCATATTTTCCTTCCTTGCCGGCAGAATACCCGCCGGCAACACCCCGCAACAGGGGTGCATTGTTCACGGCCTACTTAGGGCCAAAAATCATAATCAGACCAACAACGACCAGGGCGAGCAACAGCACAATCCACAGCCACGCCAGGGAGGCCTTCTGCGCAGGCTGCAGAACCTCTTCAGTCTTCTCAACAGCGCTCTCAGAAGCAGAGTCTTCCCCAGTTTTCTTCGACTCAGTTTCCTTCGACGCTGCTTCCTTTGAGTCGGCTTCCTTCGAAGCCTCAGCAGAAGAAGCCGAAGCAGACTTCGACTCAGCCGGCTCAGACTCTTCATCCTCGGAGCCCTTGTCGGACTCCTCGGCAGTCTCCTCGACCAGTGCCTCGTCGTCGGGATCCTGACGATCCACCATGCGCTGCAGCAGCTCCTCAACCTCATCCGGGCTCAGAGCAACAGTCGGGTCGCCGTCCACCGAATCTACGGTATCCCCTGCGGAGGCGCTATCCAGCACGCTCAGGTCAAGACCCTGCGCGTTCACCGCACTCACGCGGGTGGGCATCTCATCAGCAGACTCTTCAACCTCAGCAACCTCAACGGCCTCTTCCTCAACGGAAACAACCTCGGTCTGCTCCGCCTCAACGTCAGAGCTGTCCAGCTCCTCAACCTTCGGCTCATCGCGCACCAGGTACTGGTGCAGCTCGGGTTCCGGCTTCTCCTCCTTGACCACGGCAATGACCGGGATCGAAGAAGTCATCGGGTTATTCACCGCGGAGGGGCTGGTCGCATCCACACGGTTCTGCGCGATCTCTTCGGGGCGCAGAACACGCAGGCTACTGGTCAGAGGAGCAGGCTCGTGCAGCTTCTCCTCATCGTTCGCCTCAGTGTCAATCTTGCCCTGAGCCGCCAGCGCCGCAAAACGACGCTGAACAGCCAGAACCTGCGGGTCAATAGCGTTCGTATAAATCACGGAGCCCATGTTGGCAACAGGCTTCGCGGGCTCACCGCGGCGGGCCGCACGCAGGTACTCGGCAACTTCTTCACGGTAGCGGGCAAGACGGCGCGGACCCATCACCTTGGTAGGCGGCGGCACCTCAATGCCGTCCTCGGTCACGTACGTCTCGTAGAGGTACGCTTCGTCCTCGCTATAGGGCTTCGAACCCGTAGCTTCACTCATGTGTTCCCTCATTATTCGTCGATTGGGGTGCCTGCCCAGACTCATCCTTCACGCGGGGCAAGCCGTCACGGTACGCCGTCAAGGCGTCCTTCTTGTACAGGCCGTACTTAGCAATGTACTGCACCACGCCATCGGGCACCAGGTACCAGATGGGGGCGTCTTCAGCTGCGCGGCGACGAATATCGGTCGAAGAAATCGCCATCGCAGGAATCTTCAGGGTCGTAATATGACGACCCTCAGCCATCGGCGGATCCAGCTCATGATCGGGGCGGGTCACGCCCACAAAAGTCGCCAAATCCCACAGCTTATGGGCATTGCGCCAGGTCATAATCTGGCTGATCGCGTCCGCACCGGTAATGAAGAACAGGTCAGCATCCGGGCGCAGGGCGCGCAGCTCGTTAAGCGTATCAAAGGTGTAGGTGGCGCCGCCACGGTCAATATCAATACGGCTCACCGTAAAACGCGGGTTCGACGCGGTCGCAATCACCGTCATCAGGTAGCGATGCTCAGCGTCACTCACGTGCCGCTCTCCCACCTTCTGCCAGGGCTGACCGGTCGGAACGAACACGACCTCGTCCAGGTCGAACACGGCGGCAACCTCACTAGCTGCCACCAGGTGTCCGTGGTGAATCGGATCGAAAGTTCCACCCATCACACCCAGACGCACCCGACCGGGAATGCGCGGGGGAATCGACTCGGTGCTCGGAGCACCAAAATCAAGGTGAACAGGCTGGTCAGTCACAAATGCCGTCCTTGCTGGGGACAGAGACCGCACCACAGCAGCTTAAAGAGCCACAACAGGCGCGGATGCGGGCAGGTACACAGAAGGTACGCAACACCGAAAATGGCCCGCGTACATTCCCCTCTATGCTACCTGCTTGCGGTCAAAAAAACCGAAATGACGGGGGTGAGCTAAGCCGCCAGTGGAATACCCAGCCAGCACGCCCGACCACAGGTTCACCGCAGGCTCACCCGCATGTTCCGACGCACACATCCGGCGCGAGAGGCAACCATAACCGCAACCGCAGAGCACCCAAGAAAGTGCCGCGCACAAAAGAATGTGCCGCGCACCGGAGCAAACCCCGGTGCGCGGCACCATTCACTGTCTAAGTAACAGCTAACGCTTGGCTACTAGTCGTCGATGTTCGGCATGTCGATATTCTCGTCGACCTTGCCTTCCTTCAACTTCTTGCGGTACTCAACCGACTCGGTCCACACGCCTGCAACACGCTCGGACTCCAGCTCGGCACGAGCCTCCGCCTTCGCGTCCATACGCTCCTTGTACTCCACACGCTTCTGCGCACGAGTCGGGCGAATAATCTCTTCCAGACGAGCGTCCGTACCGCGCGGGGAGGACAGCAGCTCAGCGCCACCGACCATGGTCGGCTCCCAATCGAAGATCACCGAGTTGTCGTTCTCGCCAATCACCACGGCGTCACCGGCACGAGCACCAGCCTTGAACAGCTCATCCTCAACGCCCAGGCGCGCCAGGCGGTCCGCCAGGTAGCCGACAGCCTCATCATTATTGAAGTCAGTCTGCTGAATCCAACGCTCAGGCTTCTCACCAATCACGCGGAACAGCGGCTCAAGGTTACGCTCCTCGCGGCGAATAGTGAACTCCTGCTTCTTCTTACCGCGGAAGCCCTTCGGGCGAACCACAGGAGCCTCAACAACCACGCGCTCCGCTTCCTTCTCGGCAGCGGCACGAGCCTCGCGGTCTTCCTCAACGAGCTTTGCCATCGCAAAGATCAGGGGCTTCAGACCCTCATGGGAAGCCGTCGAAATCTCGAAGACCTTGAAGCCCATCTCCTCAAACTCGGGGCGAACAAACTCAGCCAGCTCACGAGCCTCAGGAACGTCAATCTTATTGAGCACCACAATCTGCGGACGCTCATGCAGCGGCACGGTCACACCCGCAGTCGGGTCAACCTCATAGTTCTGCAGCTCGCCGCGAATCACCTCAAAGTCACTAATCGGGTCGCGGCCCGGCTCCAAAGTAGCGCAGTCAATCACGTGCACCAGAGCCGAAGAACGCTCCACATGGCGCAGGAAGCGGTGACCCAGACCGCGGCCCTCCGAAGCACCCTCAATCAGACCCGGAACATCCGCCACGGTGTAGCGAACATCGCCCGCCTGCACCACACCCAGGTTCGGGATCAAAGTGGTGAACGGGTAATCAGCAATCTTCGGACGCGCCGCAGAAATCGCAGCAATCAACGAAGACTTACCCGCCGAGGGGTAACCCACCAGAGCCACATCCGCAATGGACTTGAGCTCCAGAACAATATCAGCCTCTTCACCGGGGGTGCCCAACAGAGCAAAACCGGGAGCCTTACGCTTAGCCGAAGCCAACGCAGCGTTACCCAGGCCGCCCATACCGCCGCGGGCAGCAACATACTCGTCGCCCACACGCAGCAGGTCAGCCAAAACATTACCCTCGCGGTCCTTCACCACAGTACCCTGCGGCACGGTCAGAATCAGGTCCTCACCGTTAAAGCCGTGGTGCATATCGCCACGACCAATATCGCCATTCGGGGCGTGCTGATGCGGGCTGTGGTGGTACTCCAGCAGGGTCGTGGTCTGGTTATCCACGCGCAGAATCACCGCGCCACCATTACCACCGTTACCGCCGTTAGGGCCGCCCAGGGGCTTAAACTTTTCACGTCGCACGGAGACGCAGCCGTTACCTCCGCGACCGCCAGATACATGCAAGACCACGCGGTCCACGAATTCTGCCACGGGTTCTCCTTATCTTGGAAAATCTTCACTTCGCCACCGCACGGCACACACCAATCATGCTGCGGATGCGGCGGCAGGCGCGACCGGGTTGGGGTGCGCCTCATCGTGGAGCCCAGCACAGGCGGGCATCCACGGCATTCGAGGTCATAGCGAGAGGGGGTAGACTAACGCCTACCCCCTCTGCCCTAGCGGTGAGTATTACTCAGCTGCTGCCAGGATGTTAACGACCTTGCGGCCCTTGCGGGTACCGAATTCGACGGTGCCTGCTGCCAGAGCGAACAGGGTGTCGTCGCCACCGCGGCCAACGTTCAGGCCGGGGTGGAAGTGGGTGCCGCGCTGGCGAACGAGAATCTCGCCTGCGTTGACGGACTGGCCGCCGTAGCGCTTAACACCGAGGTACTGGGGGTTCGAGTCACGGCCGTTACGGGTGGAGCTTGCGCCCTTCTTGTGTGCCATTCTGTATTCCTACCTTAGGGTTGAATTCCGGTCGTTTCGATTACGCGTTGATAGCGGTAATCTTGACGGTGGTCAGCTCGGCGCGGAAGCCCTGACGCTTCTTGTAACCGGTCTTGTTCTTGTACTTCTGAATAACGATCTTCGGACCGCGCAGGTCCTCAACCTTCTCAGCAACAACCTTGGCGGAAGCCAGGGACTTTGCGTCAGCGGTGACCTTGTCACCGTCGACGAGCAGCAGCACGGGCAGCTCGATGGTGCTGCCGGGCTCGCCTGCAACACGGTCAAGGGTAACGAGGTCGCCTACGGAAACCTTCTCCTGGCGGCCGCCAGCGCGTACAATCGCGTATGCCACTATGGGACTCACTTTTCTCGACAACTTGCTTCTTGAATCTCACACGAATGAGCAGCCTGCGCTTTCATTGCTGTGCGCCCTCCCCCGCCAGTCGAATAACCGCGAACAAGGAGGAACGGCCCGTGCGTTCCGACGGGATTGCCCGCCGAAGCCAACACGCGAGGCTCACCGGTGGTGTCTCTCTCCCGCACGTTCCAAACTCAGCCGATCACTCGACCGCGCCGAAGACGATGCGGGTGGGAGCGGTGTCTCCCGCTGGCCCTGCGTCGATAGGGCTTCACTGAGATAAACACCAGTCCTTAAGGATACGGCATGATCTACGCGCCGCGCAATAGATAGTTTCACGGATTATCCGCAGACACCACGTGATGCTCCTCTAATACTGCACCGCACTCTTAATAGCGCCTTTAAAATGACGCAGCACACGCACAGAAAAAATAGCCTCGGTAGGGAAGTTCCGGCTCACCCTACCGAGGCTATCTCATATACAACACACCATCGGAATTCCGATGATCGGAAGCTAAAGACTAATCGTCCTTACCTTCACGCTTAATGTCGGCAGCAGCAACGCCAATGCCGAACAAAACAGGGGCCGAAGCGTCATCAGACACCGGAACCACATCCGCAACAGAAGCGGAAGCAACCACGGAACCCTCAGCACGCTCGGAAGCGTCCACGGTCACGACCTGAGCACCGGCACCGGCGCTCGAAGCCGCACGGCGAGTGCGACGCTTACGCGGGGTCGAACCGGGCACCTGAGCCGCAGGCTTCTGAGCCTCCTCAACCGGAGCCTCAGCCTCAATCGCTGCGGGAGCTGCGCCCACCACACCGGTCACAGCCGGAGCACCAATCACGCCGGTCACAACCGTGCGAGGCTCAGACTTCTCAACCTTATCAGACTTTGCGGCTGCCTGCTCAGCTGCCTTCTCGGCGCGCTTCTCATCAGCGGCGCGACGAGCACGGCGGCGGGACGCACGCGGAGTCTCGCGAACATCCTCAATGCGCAGGTCCTCACGCTCAACACGCTTGGACTCCTGAGCCTTCTGCACACCCGAGTTTACCTCAGCGGAGGTTGCCTCAGCGTTCTGCTGTTCGCGGTTCTGGCGCTTGAACGAACGACGCTCCTCCGAACGATCCTCACGGCCCGAACGGAACGACTCACCCTCAGCACGGGCAAGACGGCCAGCCTTCTGAGAAGCACGAGCCTTCGCCTCACCAGCACGAATCGCCTCAAAACGATCCGAAGAGCGGGTAAAGCGCGGGTCAAGCTCCGGGTCAACGTGGTGCTCGTCCTCCAGCGAACCCGCGCCGGAACCCTCCACAGCGGCAATATCCGCATCGGTCAGCTCACGGCGCTGGCGGTTACGAGAAGACTTCTTCTCGCCACGCTTGGACGAACGACGCTCCTCCGAACGGCCCTCAGCAGAATCCTTCGAGGAACCCTCAGCGGACTCCTCCTCCACGCGGTCGAACGCGCTCGCCAGCTGCTCCAGGGAGAAACCGCCCTGCTCGCCAACCCAGTTGCTCTCGGTGACCTCAGCGACCTTATCCTCACGCTGAGCAACCTCCGCGTGAGCCTGCTCGCTGGCAGCCTCGGCAATACCCTGAATCTCCTGCTCAAGCGAAAGCTCAGCGGTCTCCGCGCGGCGCGAACGCTTGCGGCGCTTACGCTTCTTGCGGGTCGAAGTGGTCTCCTCCGAAGCTTCCTCGCTATGAGCGGATGCGGCAGCCACCGCAGCCATAGCGTTACGGCGCTCAGCCTTCTTAGACTCCAGAGCATCCTGCTTCTGCTGGTCACGAGAATCCTCGCGAGCAGCGGCACGGCTACGCTTACGGTCATTACGCTCATGGCGGTGGATGTAATCCGACGCGCCACCGCTACGACCGCTCAGCGGCTGATCGTGAACCACCAGGCCACGACCGGCACACTGCTCACAGGGCTCCGAGAAGACCTCAAGCAGACCGGTACCCAGGCGCTTACGGGTCATCTGAACCAGACCCAGCGAAGTCACCTCAGCCACCTGGTGCTTGGTACGGTCACGGCCCAGGCACTCAATCAGGCGACGCAGAACCAGGTCACGGTTCGACTCAAGCACCATGTCAATGAAGTCAATGACGATAATGCCGCCGATATCGCGCAGACGCAGCTGACGGACAATCTCCTCAGCAGCTTCCAGGTTGTTCTTGGTGACAGTCTCTTCCAGGTTGCCGCCGCTACCGGTGAACTTACCGGTGTTCACGTCCACCACGGTCATGGCTTCGGTACGGTCAATCACCAGCGAACCACCCGACGGCAGGTACACCTTACGGTCCAGTGCCTTCGCCAGCTGCTCGTTAATGCGGTAGTGGTCGAAGAGGTCGTCGTCGCCATCCCACTGCTGCAGGCGGGAGACCAGGTCCGGCGCCACGTAGGTCACGTACGCCTCGATGGAATCCCACGCGTTCTCGCCCTGAACAATCATCGCGGTGAAGTCCTCGTTGAAGACGTCACGCACGGTCTTAATCATCAGGTCGGGCTCCTGGTAGAGCATCTCCGGAGCCAGCACCTTGCGAGAGTTAGCCTTCTCCTGAATCTCTTCCCACTGCGCACGCAGACGGTTAATGTCGTGGGTCAGCTCCTCCTCAGAAGCACCCTCCGCCGCGGTACGAACAATCACGCCAGCACCCTCGGGCAGCTTGTCCTTCAGAATCTTCTTCAGGCGAGCACGCTCAGTGTCGGGCAGCTTGCGGGAAATACCGGTCATCGAACCACCCGGCACGTACACCAGGAAGCGACCGGGCAGGGAAACCTGGCTGGTCAGGCGGGCACCCTTGTGACCAATCGGGTCCTTAGTGACCTGCACCAGAACCGAATCGCCGGGCTTCAGGGCGTTCTCAATCTTGCGGGGCGCACCGTCCAGGCCGGTCACATCCCAGTTGACCTCGCCCGCGTACAGCACAGCGTTGCGGCCGCGTCCAATGTCAACGAACGCAGCTTCCATGGACGGCAGAACGTTCTGAACCTTACCCAGGTACACGTTGCCAATCAGGGAATCCTGCTGAGTCTTGGACACGAAGTGCTCAGCCAGCACGCCGTCCTCAAGCACACCAATCTGGATGCGGCCGTCCTTCTGACGAACCAGCATCTGACGGTCCACGGACTCGCGGCGAGCCAGGAACTCAGCCTCAGTCACGATGTGGCGGCGACGACCCAGGGAGCGGGACTCGCGGCGGCGCACGCGCTTCGCCTCCAGGCGGGTAGAACCGCGCACACCGGTCACAGTGTTGGATGCGTGAGAGTCAGCCAGGCGCGGTGCACGCACCTTGGTGACGGTCTCAACGTCATCATCAACGCCGCCCTCAATCTCAATATCTTCGGTACCGCGGCGACGGCGACGGCGACGGTGGCTCGTCACCTCAGCCTCAGCGGCGGCCTCCTCGCGGCGGCGCTCCATGCGCTCCTTACGCTTCTGCTCCTCGGCAGCGGCGCGGCGTGCCTCACGCTCCAGCTTGGCGGCGACAGCGAGCTCGCTCAGCTCCTCCGGCTCGGGAGCCATGAACAGCGGCATCGCACCCATGGGGGTACGCGAGCGCAGCTCCTGCAGCTTTTCGCGCTGCAGGTCGCTAATGGTCTTGACCGGCTCGGGAGCTACTTCAGGCTCCTCAGCTGCGGGCTCCTCAGCAGACTCTTCTGCGGCGGGTGCCTCAGGTGCTGCCTCTTCGGTTGCAGATTCCTCGGTTACAGACTCCTCAGCAACGACAGCACCCTCAGCCTTCTGCTCAGCGGCGGCCTCGGTCTTCTCAGCAGCCTTTGCGGGGGTTACGACCTCAACCTTGGCGGTCTCTTCCTTCACCTCAACGGCAGACTCAGCAGCGGGCTCAGCGGCGGGAGCGACAACTTCCTCGACCTTTGCGGTCTTCTCGACAGTCTCAACCTTCGCGGTCTTCTCGACGGTCTCCACCTTTGCGGTCTTCTCCGCGACAGCAGGCTCAGCCGCCTTCTTCTCAGCAGCCTCAAACAGGCTATCCAGAGTAGAAGCAACCTCGGTCTCAGACACAACGGGAGCGGCAACCTTAGGTGCCGGCGCATGCTTAGCCTTAGCGTTACGCAGGTTGGTCAGGCCGGCAGCAATCGCCTCATCCAGGGGAACCTCAGGAGCCTTCTCCTTCTTCGGGCGACCCGGACGGCGACGCTCAGTACCCTGCTGGGCATCAGAGCTCTCACGAACATTCTTACGCAGAGTTTCACGGGTCTCTGCAGAGGCGTTCTTCTCCTCCGCGAGGGCGTTCAGCGCCTCAAAAACCCCAAGTTCGACGTTCTTCTCGTCAGACATTAATCTTCTTTCGTTACACCCTGCTCCGCACCGCAAGGATTTTAACAGCGCGCATACAGCGCAAAGCCTAGTTGCTGCCACCGCGGCTCAAGCCTCACCCTACGGTGCGCATTCATCGGCGCTACCGGGCACTATCTCGTTCAGTGCTTCTGCCGTAGGGGGCGAGCGGGCGGAACGCAGAGCGCGCCGCGACGGTCACAGCCACCTCGCTCTCGAGCACGGCACGCTCACACCCTTCCTGGGTGCCCTGCCGGTCTTCGGGTTTCTTCGCCGAGGCGGGCGGCCCGCGCGGTGCGACAGTTATGCTCCGCGGCTTATAGCCGACGCTCTTCGGGTACTCTCCCTCGATGCGTTGGTGGGGATCTTTATGCGCGTGCGGGGCGCACAAGACACCGTGTTCCATTATACCCGGTAGAGGGTGCCTCTAAGCCACCCCACCCATCCTATCCGGGCTCCAATTCCCGGCAGGATGCGCGGGGCACATTGCGGCAGGCGTCATTGCGGCGTGCGTCTAGCGGGCACAATGCGGCGGACCTTTAGCGGGTACAGCAAAGCCGGGCGTGCCACTACGCACACCCGGCTTCAAAAAACTATCAGAGAAGGGGCTAGCCTCTAGAAGCTAGTCCAGGCCCAGCTCCGCATCACGCGCCTCACGAGCCTGCTGAGCAAGCTTCGGGTCGGTCGGCAGGTACTCCGGACCAGAACCGGTCGCAAACGGAACACCCAGAATAAAAACAAACGGAGAAACCACCAGCAGAATCACCCACAGCAGCGAGAAGTGACCGGCGGTCAGCAACAGCAGGGCAGTCAGAAAAATAACGGCAGCAACGCCCATTGCGGCAATTCCGGCAGTCTTCACGGTTCTCCTCGAAGGGGTATCAAGAATCTAGTGTCCAGCAGAACGGCAGGCAACCGACGCCGCAGGTAAAACCCGCGGACCGCTCCGACCGATGCCGCTCAAGAATATACCTGACCATTATACGCACCCGCGCCGCTTCCCTGCTGACCGCCACCGGCAGGGTCACCGGCGCCTCCCCCACTACCCGGCGCCCCAGCCCGGCGTATTCTGCCCGACACAATCAGCTCGGCATATTCTGCGCAGCCTCACCCACCCGCAGACACAGCAACGCCCCGGCACCAACAGGTACCGGGGCATTGCGTGTTCGGGGCATCAGCCCTCAAACCAAGCTCAGAGATGAACGCTTAGCGCATCATATTCACAATGACCTCAAAGAAGCGGATCACAATAATGCCGAAAATCAGGATTAGCCACAGGCTAATCGCAAACCACGACCAGCCGCGCGCGCTCTCACGCATCGACTGCGACGCCGGGACAACACCCGCCGAAACGTTGCGGACCGTGGTCTTCACAAAAAGCGTGATAGTCATAACCCACACGATCATGCAGAACAGGCACAGGGCGTTGATCTGGAACGTCGTCTGGTACCACAGCCACATAATGAATGCGGTTGCCGCAGCCAAACCAATGTTCATGCACACCCAGAACCACTTCTTGAACTGTGCACCCGCCATCATCGAGGCGCCGATAGTCACCACAATCGAGAAGCCCACCAGTCCAATGAACGGGTTCGGAAAGCCGAAAGCCTCCGCCTGCGGGGTGCGCATCACCGTACCGCAGCTGAGCAGGGCGTTGATATCGCAGACCGTGGAGTGGCCGGCATCAATGTAAATCTGCAGGCGCTCATACACCAGAATCGCCGAAGAAATGAGTGCAATCAGGCCGGCGCCAACCAGCCAGAATCCGAGCTGTCGGTCTGAGTAGCGGCCCCGGGTTCCCGCGTGCCCGTGCTGCGCTTCTTTTTCAGCGTGGGTGGGCTCGGTAGTACTCGATGCGGCGGTACTCATACGACTCCTTTAGATAGTGTTTTACGGTGGTACTTACCGGCGCGGCATAGCCAGCACCCCGGAAGCAGTACCTCATTTATCCTAGCTTCTCACATTGTTAAATAGCACGCCATCAGCCTAAATGTTCTGTTTTATGACGTGCTATTTTACGCAGATGGGCGCGCTCTCGGGGCGCTTTCTGGGCGCCTTCGGGGCCTCTTCAGCACGCAAAAACCCCGGGAGGTGCCCGCAACTCAGCGGCGGGCGGAACCTTCCGGGGGTTTCATCAAGGGTATTACTTAGGGCAGCGGGTGGGTGTACGACTCGTCAAAGAACAGCTGCTCCAGCTCCACCGCGCGGCTAAAGAACTCGCGGGCACGCTGCGCATCGGACGGGCCCACACGGTCCAGTTCGCGGCGCAAGAAATCAACCAGTTCACGGAACTCCGGGTAGTCGTGCAGGGTGATCCACTCGTGGTGCACAAAAGAATCGGGGCGCTTAGCGGGAGCCTTGGACGCCCAATCCAGGTACAGACCCTCACACACCACCAGCACCGACAGGATCGCCGCGTAGCTGCCGCTTGCCGCCGCATCCAGGAAGAGGCGCTTGAAGCCGGTGGTCGCCTCCGTATC